>Ga0209534_10003821_pt1 | contig 14140 bp, 24 predicted proteins | sample COG_07_FD_184751 | JGI IMG/M metagenome (GOLD analysis project Ga0209534, IMG submission 184751) | Pelagic Microbial community sample from North Sea - COGITO 998_met_07 (SPAdes) (version 2) | ecosystem: Environmental > Aquatic > Marine > Neritic zone/Coastal water | place: Helgoland, sampling...
GCGTCAGCGTTCTTTTTATCTTCGCTCATTTATTGTCTCCTGTGTTTATATAAACTACGCATATATTTACTTGTATTTTAAAAGTGGGCATGCCAAAGTGAAATACGAAAGTTCTTTAGTATCTTCGAATCCAATTTTACATACAGTTTCGGTACTGCCATCTGTAATTGCTACAGTAGTACCAATATAATATCGCCCTTTTAGGTTATCATCGATCCATTTTTGTATACTACGTTCTAAGTTATAACGAAGTGGTATTTTAATATAATCGCAATGGGGGCTAGGCACTTTTAACTGCCTAATTCCGAACAAATTTAGTGGATTTGGTTCTTTAAATTTATGCAACGTTTTGTTCATAATGTGCTGTTATGCCAAATGGCGCTTCTAAATCCTTATCTCGATGACCGTGTATAATAAAAACAGTTTCACAGTAGTCCGGATCACCCCAACTACTCCACGGATAACCATCTGTAAACATAATAAACTTTTTAGGCTGTATATCATTTTCTTTCATGTAAGACCAGTTAACATCAAAGTCAGTACCTCCGCCGCCAATGATCTCATAATCAAGCAAGTCTTGTCCGCCATCTGCACTAAAATCTTGTTCGTTATATACCTTTGTATCAAAGCACCATAATTTAATATTATAAGATTTAAATTCTTCCATAATACCTTTGACTTCGCTTAGGAAATCTTTTGCTTGATCATCACCAATTGATCCACTCATATCTAGTCCTACACAGATATCAATTTCATCATCAAAATTCATACCAGGAAGAATAGCACCAGTGTGCCAGCCTTTACGTGACGGACGACTAAAAGTAAAATCATGTTTAATAGTAGATTGAATCTGCTGTCGAATAATTTCACGCCAGTTCATTTTAGGTTCAGTAAGATCTTTAATCATACGTTGTACTTCAGCAGGAGTGTTACCTGCGCCTGCGGCTTGTGCGGCACTAAGCATACTCTCTTTGACTTCGTCTTTGATCTTACGCATTTCTTCTTTAGAAAATTTAGGTTTTTTCTTACTTACTTTATTACCTTTGCTATCTTTTTCTTCACCAGCATCACCTTCAGCATTGCTGTCATCGCTACCTAATCCGTCAAGATGTTCGTCTAACATTTCTCCAAGTTGGTCTAAAAAGTCTTGTCCGTTTTGTTTTGCTTGTTCATAAATATCATCATATACTTCTTCACTAGTCCAAGTGTCATATTTAAAGTCTTGGTAACAATCAATGAAGCTGGGTTTTTCACCAATACGATCACGTACTAATAGATTATTAACAATATAATCAGCGGCAATGTTATATAACTTAGGATCACGTCCTTCTCTACGTCCTAAGTGATCAAATACACAATGTAAAATTTCGTGTGCAATAACAAATTCAATTTCTTTGTTATTCATTTTGTTAAAGAATTGTGTGTTGAAATATAAATTACGACCGTCTACAGCCGCTGTTGGGCACCATTCATCTGCGGCTAAGATACGCAAACGTGTTGCCATATTACCAAAGAATGGATGTCGAAGTAGTAAGCCAACTCTTGCAACAATAATACGTTCTAAAACATCTACACGCATTTCTTCAAGTTGCTCGGGTGTAATATCTGGATCAGGTGTCCAGTGCTTAGTACCTTCTACATTATATAATACGTCTTTGATCATTGTGCCTATTCCTAATTGTTATACTTATAGTATACACATATTTACACTATTTGTCAAGTGAAAATGGGCGTTTTTATAGAGACGCCCAACTCTTTTATGGTTACACCTGTTGTGCAGCTGTAATGTACTTGCCAAAACGTTCATGGAATTCATCAAAACATTCTACTTCATCTGGATCGATTGGTAGTGAATATTGTGTAAGAGCAAGTTTAATACCCATTACAACCAATTCTGTTTCGAAGTTATCCATTGCAAAACGTAAAAAGTTATTAACTTTATCGTCAAACTTTTTATCGTTCTTATCGGACGCTTCTTTAAGTTCATAGCAGAGTGAGACAGTTAAGGAATACATGGCACTGATTTCTTTTGTCTTCATCTCTTTTACTTTGCCATCCAAAATTTCTGTTGGATTAGGCATTGTTGACGCTACTTTACGGTGTGCCATAAACTTTACAGCAAGGCCTTCGCCTACTGAACCACTAACTAAGTCTGTAGTGGTATTTTCATCGTCATCGTCATCTAGTAGTTCTGATACAAATGACCATGAACGAGGTGTTGCAAAAGAACGACTAGGTGATTTAGGATCAAAGTCATACAAGTCTTTTTTTGCAAAAGTCAAATAACCAACAACATCGTTGTGTATCTTGTTTTCTACAGCCCAAGAAAACCAATCATCGAAATTCACAGCAAGTTCGATGTGTACGAAACGGTTTGCTAACGGAGCAGGCATTCTGTAAGTAACACCTTTGTCAGCTTCTCGGTTACCAGCCGCAACAATTAATACATTGTCTGGTAATTTGTATTGTCCTACACGTCGGTTAAGAATAAGTTGGTATGCAGCCGCTTGTACAGCCGGCGCCGCAGAATTCATTTCGTCTAAGAACAAAACAATGTTATCAAACTGTGCCGCAAACTCTTCTGTTGGAAGTTCTTGTGGCGGTGCCCAGGCCATTACATTATCGTTTGCCGCATAGTAAGGAATACCTTTAATATCTGTAGGTTCCCATAGTGATAAACGAATGTCAATTAAGTGTGAATTTTTAAGTTGTTTAGTGATCTGTCCTACAATATCAGATTTACCAATACCTGGAGGTCCCCACATAAACAACGGACGTTTTTTCTTAAAAGCACGTAAAATGCTTTTCTTTGCGCCATTTGGTGATACGGTGCGTAGTGCTGTAATATTATCCATTGTGTATTCCTCTTGTGTTGTTTTCAGTGCCATATCTAATTTCTTAGTATGTATATATAATAACACCGTTTTGACTAAAGGTCAACCACTTTTGGATTCTTTTTTCTGTCTAGTAAGGGCTTTTTGTAGCCCATATTTACGTACATCGCCACTAAAAAGACTCAATTCCATGGCCTTTTTTTCGTTTGTAACTATAATACATCTCTGCGCCAAATAGTAAGGACAATCTATAAAGTTATCCATCCATATTATTGTATTAGTAGTAAGTTCGAATTCTGGAGGATATGGTATTTCGTAAGTTTGTAAATCTATCTGTTGTGTAATAAATTCAAATCCAGCATCAGTAAGTCTTAGTCCGCCTGTTTCTTTGCCTCGAGTGTTCTTCCACCATAAAGGCATGTACTCCTTTACAGATAATTCACTTATAGCTTTACCTGATTGTTTTAAGAATACTTTTGTGTATGTTTCTTTCCAATTCATTCTTCAACAGTTTCACCTGAAGTTAATTTAACAACAGTAAATTGGTCTGTTTTAAAAAGAGAATTCATTTTCGTAGCAAGATTATGTGCATGCCCAGGATTTGAAAAACTAGTTTTTTTATATTTAGGTCCAGGATAGCTTGTAAGAACGTTTGAACTTTTTAAGTTAAACGGAGCATTTTCGTAAAAGACAGCCCAAATGGCTTCAGCTTGTAATACTTGGTCAGCTTTATATGTTTTTTTATCAATGTGCTCTGCTAATACAGTTGGTTTTGGTCTACTCATATGCGTTCCTATCTTATTAAGTACGCATATATTTATCCTTTTTTAGCCAACTTTTTACGCCAAATCCAATATACAATCTTGTATATAGGGTACGGTACTGGAATACTAAAACACCGTTTACCTTTTACAACAATTATATCCCAGTACCAATGCCCTTGTATATGTGAAAAACCTATTATACCGTAGTTAGAGTTGTTTATTACCAACCAGTGCCGCCGTCCATTGTGACTTTGATAACTTCGTCTTGACCTGAGTTTTTACGTGCAAGTATCTGTTCAAGGTCACCGTTTAATCTAGTCATTACTTCACCTAGTGTAAATGCTAATCGTTTAGCTTGTTGAATATCTAGTTTAACTTCTTTGGCTTGACCGGCATCTGCGCTTTTTACTTGTGATATAAATTGCTGAATTGGAGCAGTATTTAGAGGATCATTTTGAATTGACACGTGATAACTCCGTTCTCATTTCTATTTCTGTTTTGAAAGGTCCTCTATATTCATAACGTTCTATTGTTATTAGTTTAGGACAAAAACTTTTAACCCAACCCTTTTCAAAACGTATGGTATAATATCCTGCACAATATAAACTTTTACTTTTTTTGCTCTTTGTAAATAGTGGCAACTTACGTTTTACATCATACATATCATTATAAGGTAAACAACTAGTTGGATATGTGTTAACAATTTTTTCCGGCTTTGTTTCCTTAATTGTCAAGTCTTGCCAACTAACTTTGCTTTGCAAAGATTCTTGTATTTCTAATGTATCGTTAAAAAATCTACTTCCGTTAGAATCACTAAGCATATATTGTTCGTCATTGAAACTAATAGTTCCTACGTTCTCGCTGTTATTAGATAAAATCCAAAACTTGTTTTTAACTATTTCTTTTGCTTTCATATTGGGTACCTCGCTTGTAGTGGCTCTGCAAATGATTGTGCTTGATCTGCAATACGTTGCATATCCCATTTAGCACAAAACTTCATAAGACGCATACCTACTTGTTGTACTTCTTTTGGCGTCATATGATCTTCAATTACATCGTTAATAATACTTCTAATATTACCGGGTTGTGCTGTCAAGTCACATAGTGTAACATTACGTTGATAGTCATCTAGTACACGGTGCTCTACACCTTCGTGATCAGTCCAACGTTGTAACATCATGTTATTCCAGTTGTAGCCCTTAGTGTCTTTGTCTGCAAATGCTTCAATAAGGCCTACTTTGTTCTTAGTGCCTTTCTTACGTACACCTGGATATGCACTAAACACATTGTCACTAGTATCGCCGCGCATACACTTCTCAAACAACATAAACGCAGGATCAGGTGCAGGCTTTGCTTCTTTAGTTTTCTTGTCAATTACAGGTTTGCCTTTGTCGTCAAAGTAACCTTCGTGTGTAATTGTAACATTTTGTATACCGTTGTATTGTTTTACATTAGGTGCAACCAGTTGTGCAAAGTCGCCGTCAGTACTAATAATAATGTGATTGTCATTAGGATGTGCTTGTACCCAACCTGCAATAAGATCATCTGCTTCTAGTTCAGGATGACGCATGACAGTACAATTAGTCTTATCTGTAACAAAGTCCTTAAACTCATCAAAGCACTCCCAAAACACTTTATCTTCTTCTGCTTGTGCAGGAGTAAGTGCATCACGACTTTCTTGTCTATTACGTTTGTAAGGCTCGTAAAAGTCCTTACGCCAGCTACGACCTTCTAAGCAAAACACAACATGATCAGCATCAAAGTCACGCCATGCTTTTTTAACACCACTAAGTGTTATATGGAATGCCATGCCAATTTTAGTGTCAATGTCGCCACGTACTACATGCCTAGCACGAAAGAATGTGTTAGCTGTGTCTACCAGTATATAAGTTGCCATTAGTTTGCCTTTGTATAATTTATAGTATTATTATAGCACCAGATCTGGCTTGTGTCAAGCATTAACTTACTTCACTTTTGTCTTTGTCAATTGGCACTACGTTAATGTAACCCATTTCTCTTGCAGTATTCATACCTTGTTCTCCAAGTATTTGTACAGCAATAGTTTTAAACCAACCGTCTACAATTTCTTCATTAGTTTCGCCTGAGTATCCTGCATCAAGTAGTTCTTCAATAAATTGATTGTTCCAATCGAGCTCGAAGAATCCGTTCTTAATGTTATCGGGATTAAGTTGTGTATCTAATACAGCTACCCAAGGTTCACCTTTAGCAGTTGCTTCTTCTTTTTCTTTTGCAAGAATTGCTCTACGTTTGTCTTCGTTCGTTGTTACTGTTTCTTCTTTTTTACCTTGTAATTTACTTACAGTGTTTTTTATTTTATCCCACATATTTTACCATCCTGCCTTTCTAATCCTATCTTGGTCAATAGGAGCTTTCATTGCTTTATCTAACTGTTCGTTAGTTTCTTTTTTGATATCATATAACGCATCCATATCTCTACTATGTTCCCCAGGCATTTCCGAATAAGCTGATATGGAGTCTGGGGGTAAATCGCCATCCTTCTGCCATACACGCTTCAGCAACGTCTTTGACGTTGAGGGAATATTCTTCACTGCGTCCGCCCAACGGCATAAGATATACCGGACATTCCACCCCGGAACTTCTGTAAGTGTCCACAGCTTTTTTAACTTCGTCAAAATCGTCTTGAGTAGCGACAACAAACTTAAAATACATGTCACTGCCGTCAACAAGGCTATACTCGTGAGCCACATCAGGCTTAATAGCAGTATCCCAAGGTTCTCCACTAACGCTAAGTTTTGGGGAACAAGACCAAGTGACTTGGATTCTGTCTTGATTGTTGAGATAGTCGAAGAGATCATCGTGTAAATGTTGTGTAGTATTTGTTTCAAATGTAATGTTCCTTAAGTCTTTCATACGTGGATGTTCAAATAACTCTACATACAGTCGTTGCCACGCCAACAACGGTTCGCCACCTGTCATGATCAAATGTACATCTTGACCATTATCCTGTACCCATTTACCATTAGGTGTAAGAGATAGTAAATGTTCAACTACTTCGTCAACGGTTGCTTGTCTATTAAACTTTTTAAACTCAGGATAGATACTTGCATATGTATCACAACCTGTATGTATAATAGGTAAGTCGTTAAACTCTTTTGTAGTTTCGTGTACTCCTGCATCAAGTAACCCTTGTACTTCTGCATTATGAATAATACCTTGTTTTTGTTTTTCAGCACGATCTGGTTCGCCTGTTAATCCAAAGTTCATGCAACGAAAGTTACAACCGAATGTACGCAGGAACACACTAGGTACTCCTACAAACTTGCCTTCGCCTTGTACGCTGTAAAACGCTTCTGAATATCTTAGTTTCATATTAGGCTCCACATGCAAACTGTTGTTGCAATTTAATATTGTCCATAAACTCTTTCTTAGTACCTGGGTCTTCATTAAATGCACCACGTAGCACAGTTGTCTGTGTTAAACTACTATGTGCTTTAATACCTCTATTCTCACAACAACCATGTGTTGCTTGAATGTAAACACCAACATTTTTAGTACCTGTTGCTTTTTGAATCTCGTCAGCAATAACATTATTAAGTTCTTCTTGTAGTGTACCTCGTCTAGCACACCATTGTGCAATACGTGTATACTTGCTAAGACCAATAAGTTTATCTGCGGCAATAATACCAATGTATGCTACACCAACAACTGGTTGATGATGATGTGAACAAACACTTCTTAGTTCACTACGTACAACTAACATGCCTTCATAACCATTTTCAATATGATTAGGAAATGCTGTTGCGTTAGGCATAGGATCATAACGTCCTTGCATTAATTCATTAATATACATTTTAGCAAGACGTCTACCAGTGTCCATACTGTTAGGATCATTTTCTCTGTCAATAATTAAACTGTCTAGTACTGCTTCGAACTTAGGTGTAAGCTCGTCAATCAATTCTTGTTTGTCGCCTTCTTGTAACACATGACTAATATTGTCACCTGCCCAATATCTAATGCCTTCGTCTTCTAAACGGGCTTTTATTTGTTCACTTTTACTCATTCATTTCTCCGATGTTAAGGCAGTGGATTGCCTGTAATAGTTTATATTATACAATATATTTAGGTTTTTGTCAACCTGTTTCGTAATTTTCTTCTCCCTTCGATATACTTTTTATATCTATAGGGGTGAAAATCTTTGTAATATTCTTTCTTTTGAAAGATATCACTTGCATCATCTAATGCTGTGATCTTCTGTAATAACATAATAGTCCAATAATCATCAAATGCATCTAAGAACCATAAGTCCTTACCTTTGTAACTATACATTGCGTTTAGACTATCGGTTGCACCAATCATTTGATCGTCTCTTAATATGTCTTTGTTAGTAGGCATTGCTACCATAACAACTTCGGTAGATCCATCAAATAATTCTGCTTGTTTTGAAACAGCCCCCCAGAATTCATAAACATCTTCTGGAGGATCTAATTTAACTAATTTTAGTTTACTGTTATCATATACAGATTTAGCATATGGACAAACATTTGCGTTATCAAGTTTATTAACCCAATCTTTTACATATGCATTTAAATCTGTGTTAGTCATTAAAATATTTGTCTAACATTTCTAATCTATCGTGCGCCGCGGCCATAGCATCTAATTCTTTTTGAATTGTTTCGATAATGTCCGAATGTTCGCCAATGCCTACAACTTTTTCCATGTAGACATCAATGTTAGTTTTATGCAATTCAATCTCCGCTTCAGCGTGTTTCCTTGCCGCATTTACCATTCTATGTTTCAACATAAGTCTCCTTTCTAATATGTTCCTATGTTTTCCCAAGGATATACTAACCATACATCCTCTTCTTCTTTGTTAATTTCGTGACAGGTATAACTTACTTTATCAAACTCACTTGCTAAGTTTTCTGTTAGTGTAGCAAAACGAACATTGTTACCCCAAACCTTTTCCCATTCAGGACTATTTGGTAAACAACCTGCAGGCCAGTCTTGCTTAATCCAATTAAATGTAGCACCAGTATCGTTAATGTCATCTACAATAAGAATCTTTTTACCTTCTTGTCCATGACCCTGTTGATGATATCCAAATGCATCTTCTGCCATCCAACAGTTGCTTTCACTTTCACTATCGTCATCACGCAGACTTACTTTAATTGCTTCGCAACGTATGCCAGTCATGTTACTAATAATAGTAGCAGGCACATTACCACCACGGGTAATACCTACAATGTAATCAGGACGCCAATTATCCTTGTACATTTGATTTACAATACTAACGCACATACGTTCTACGTCAGCCCAACTATAATAATGTTTTTTGACCATTTATTTTTTCTCTTTTAATTTAGGATGTGGAGTTTTATCATTATATATGTCTCCAGCCATAGCTTGTATTTGATCTACTAAGTGTGTAACTAACTCTACATCATATTCTTTACCAGGCGCTTTTTTATATTTTTCTCGATGTGCTTGTATGGCGATTGTGTGCATTGCACTTACTTTGTCCATTAGTTGTTGTATTGTATGTTGCATTTTTATATCTCCCTTTTTGATTCAAAATTTCCTTTATAATCTTGATCGACCATTTTATATATAGAATAAAAATTATCCCATGCTTTTTTAAGTGCAGGATATTCTTCACACATTTCTTTTACTCTATCAGGATCAATATAATTATTTAAGATACTAGAATATGTAGATTCACTTGTTATATCACTTATATTGAATGTATATTCGCTACCAGTGGAAGTTAAATAATCTTCATTTAAGTTAATAGAAAATGTTTGATCATCATTCATCTGCAATCGCCTTATAAAGTGCTGTACCACTAAAAAAATCTTTGTTTAGTTTAGTACGTTGTTTGTCTAAACTAACAAGTAGATCTTCGTAGTTTTCCATATAGTTTACAATTTGTGCAACTACTTTATCTCTGTGATGTAAGTATGCATCATAGTCTTCAGTCCATGCACTTGGATATTTAAACTCCGGAAGTGCCATTTCGCTGTAACTAAGTCTATCAGGCACCATAGGAATAGCATCTACTAGTGCGCCTTCATACCAACTAATGCCAAGTGTTTCTTGTAAGTTAGCACTAAACACAAGTTTAGCTTCTCCTAATAGATTATGATATTCATTCTTTGTTAATTCTTGTTCTTGACACACAACAAATTCGTATTGCGGTAAACGCTCTTTGAGATCTCTAAAAATATCAACTTGTTTCTCAGGAGCAATACGATGCGGAAAGAGTATAAGATCTTTCTTTTCCATACCTTTGTAACTGTTTAAACTGTTCTTTAGATACTCCATAGGCCAACCAACTCTAATTGCTTTGTCCATGTCAACATCATAATTGTCCATCATAGTATCTGTAAACAAGTCAATGTGGAAGTCACTTGCAAAAAAGTTATCATCGTAACATTCATACATTGACATTTCAGCATGTCTTACCCAAGGCTTATCGCCAATCAACCTACCTAAGAAGTCATGAGGATCATAACTGCCAGCATGCCAAAGACCACCAATTTGAATGTTCACACCTAGTAGTTCAGCCATATAACGAAGTTGAATAACTGTAGGGTTCCAAGCATCTGTATATAGGAAATAATCTTCATCCTTAATTTGTCCGTTGCAGAACATTTCACCGATAGTTTCTAGTTGTTTACTTTTGTAAACATTAGTACCGCCAAAGTTAAGAAAAGCCCCAGGCGTAGTTGCCTGAGGCGTTTCTCCTCCACTAATAACTTTTACGTTTTCATTTGTAGCTCGTTGAAGTTGCTTTGGAAGATATTCCTTCCATTGCTTAGTATAACGTGTGTCTACTGCTTCAATATCTACAATATGAATAGTCATTAGTTTCTCCTATTATTAAACTTCGTACCAGCATTACGTGCTTTTGCACGAAGCCATCCTTGATGCTTATTGTATGCAATCCATACAGGCGCATCATGTTTATAAAGATCCTTTTCATCAAAGACCTTACCTTCAAAGCGACAGTAGTCGCGGAATTTATCCAAGTCGTTAAACACTTTAGTATACGCATCACGATTAAATTCAATTGCCATTTTTGTTTCTCTCTTCTCAATAGCACTAGGGTTTCGGGTAGTAAATGGAACAGCCGTTTTCATTATCTTCAGCTACGCTGATTTCTACAAATCGGCCTGGGTATTTTGTAGAAATTTCTTGATACAAGTCATCTGCAATCATTTCACAGCTCTTGTGATTAAGTTCTAGTACGCCTTCAACATCATACAATCTTTGCATCCAACGTTTAAATTGAATAAACTCAATGTCACGATCGTTATGAAATACTTGAATACGAACTTTAAAGTGAAAAATATGACGATGTGGAATACCAAGGAATGATACGTCATCCCAATCGCCGGTTGCTAATTTTGGATCAGTATCTGCGCCAGGGTACATATGTACACCTTCTTTATTAAAAGTAACCCAAATACTTCGTTGTGCATTATCTGTAGCGTTTTGCTTTGCCATTATCATATCCTCTTCTTTGGTCCTACGTAACATATAATCATAATATCTTTCGTTTTTAGGATCGTTATTTTCTATTGTGACATCATTCATAGTACTAGTATACCTTCTTTTAGTTGTGTTGTCAATTGTTTTCTAACCATTTTTCTACTATTTTTGCTTGTTTTTTAGCACCCTCTACACTAAAATGCTTACCATTATCAATAACATGTGTTTCAAAGTCCATCATTTCTTCTATTATTGGAAATGGATATTTGTATTTAGGTATAGTGTGAAAAAATTGTATATGTGACGTTTTCTTAATTAAGTCAATTAACGCTGTGGTTGTTATATCTGTATAACTATCATTACTAAAGTATTTGTAGTACATTTTACCAAATTTAATAAATTCATTATCACTCGACATATTATCAAAAACAGCACCTGGTGTAAGTGCTACCATGTCTAGTTCTTTTGGAATACTATAATAGTTGTCCGAAGTTTGGTAATAGTTAACATCTAACCGATCAATGTCTAATGCAAAACTTAATCTAGTAGGAGTTGTTAATTGAAAGATTACTTTCTGGATGTCTACCTGTTCTTTTGCAATGTTTAATAAATGTAAACTAGTAAGTAAACTGTTACCAGGATATGCATAGTTGTAAAAATTATGTTTTGGCATAATTTCAGCAAGGGCTTCTACCCAGGAGTATGGTTGTTCAGGACAACCTGCACTCCAACTACATCCGGCAACCACAATATTCATTTTATAACTTTATCAGATCCATATTTTGACCAGTCAGTAAACTTGTCTCGGTCCATTAGGTCATGTAGACTATGACACCATACGCCTGGATTAGTTGCCTTAAAGTCTTTGTCATCAATCTTTAACATAGTGTTATAGTTCCACAGTTTAGCGTAAGGCAATGGAACGCGAAGTTGTGGGATAAAGTTATCGTATTCAATTAAACCTGATTCGAGAAATGCTTCAGCAAGTGCAATAGGAATATCTAGACTACACAATTTACCTGCTGTTAGAAATGCGGTAATCATATTTTCCCAAGGTGTCCATTGATCTGCATCTTCTGGAAAGTTTGTACCTGGATTAAAACTGTGATTAGCACCAAAAAAGATGTGTTCACACTGTTCTTCATCGTAATGTTTTTGTATAACATCACAAGGTTGTATACCTGTAACAAATAGTGTTTGTAATCCAAACGCAGGGGTCTTTTCAACTTCTACGCCTGTAAAGAATATAGGAGTATCACTTACGCCGCTTTTGTAATCTCGTTTCATTACTTTAGTTTAATCCCTGTTGTTGATTCAATATATTGATTAGCCATAGTTGTTTCAGTTTTTGCAATAAACACAATAGTAGTTAAATTTACTTCTAGTTCAGTATCAGGACTTACAGTAAATGTAAACGGAACCATACCCAATCCTTCTTTAGTCATTGTAAGTGCCATAGGCTTTTTAACTTTAATATGTGTAGTGTCTTTTTTTACTAGACGTGCAACAATTTCTTCGCCTGCTACAGTTTTGAAACTAATTGTATCGCCTTCTTTGTATGATGATTCTAATAACATGTTTTATCCTAGTTGTTTAAGTTCAGTCTCTAGCCGATGTATTTCATCTTTAAGCCAAAGTTTTTGTGTTTTCATGCGATTAAGTATTTGTTCGCTTTCAAATTTATTATACAACATTTTTATCTCTTCGTCAAGTGATCTATGTTTTTTGTATAATTCTTGTAAATGCACAGCTATTTTATCGTGTTGCTCCGTGTAGTTGCTCATCTTCTAAATCCTCCAGTTTAGTTTCATCTAGTACATCTTCTTCAATAGTAACAGAGTCTTCAACATCAAAAAGTGCATTAAAGTGTGTACTTGCGTTCACAGTCTTTTTACCAATAGCACCTCTTGTACCTGGAATACTCATCCAAAACTTTGAATACTGATCAATTACTTCTAATGACTGTTCTTTTGTAGGTGCTGAGAAAATTTCTTCCACAACATCTCTAAATAAAATCCTGTCAAATTGCTCTTGTACAAGCATTTTTGGAATGACTCCGTTGTCATACTGTCTGTTCGCTTCTTGAACTGCATTAATGTGACTCCACACGTTATGACCCATTTGGATCGCATATGAAAAACTATCCCACGATGTTTTTCCTTCTTTGCCTATTTTATTTAGGTCACCTGGTTTATAGATACAAATATCTTTTACAAGCATACCATCTGTTACAGGCGAATTTTCAAAGTTTTTAAATATTTTGTCTTGCAATACAGCATCTTTAAATGTGCGTGTATCAGTTGCATATTTCTTATCATCAACACTTGGTACCATTCTATAAGTCCACTTACCTCTATCAGGAGTTTCATTTTGAATGTATACTTGTCCGTTAGCAGTTGCTAGGAAAGGACTTGCACAATCAAATGTAAGCATCATGTTAGGGTTATAATACTTGCGTATAGCACGTTGTATGTCAGTTAATAGTGTAGCCCACTCTAATTTAGATGTGCCTAAGAAGTGCATTACATCGTGTACACCTTGTTGTAGTAGGTTATCATAATATAATGTAACTATGCGTTTAAGAACCAAATGCACATCGCACATGTTCTGTCCACCCATACTCCAACCGTTAAAATGATTGTCAGGATACTTAACTGGATCACAATAGTCTTTCATTTGCTCATACCAGTCATCAGCGTCTGTGTGATTCTCGCCTTGTAATACGTTTAAGAATTTACAAGCACCTGTTCTGTGTTTCATCCAATAGTCGTTGTTAATGCGTGTTGCTTTAACTGCTTCTGAATATGTACTAATGCCTGTTGCTTTTGCACCTTCTGGTGAACGTGCTACCCAGGCTGGAATATCAAGTATCATTCCATAGTCCATGTAAGCGTCCATCCAACGAAGAACGCCATCTCTTTTCTTTTGTGCTTTAGGACAATTAGGATCTTTCCAATCGCCTTCCCAAACACCTTTACCAATCTGGAAACCACCTGAGTCACCTAGTAACCAAGTGTTGTCTCTATCTCTATTACGCACCATATCTTCTTTAGGTACAATCTTATTTGT
>Ga0209534_10003826_pt1 | contig 14126 bp, 21 predicted proteins | sample COG_07_FD_184751 | JGI IMG/M metagenome (GOLD analysis project Ga0209534, IMG submission 184751) | Pelagic Microbial community sample from North Sea - COGITO 998_met_07 (SPAdes) (version 2) | ecosystem: Environmental > Aquatic > Marine > Neritic zone/Coastal water | place: Helgoland, sampling...
ATCTGGATGCTAGAACAGAAGGACAAGCAACAGCTGACAATTTAGGTTCAGGTACTGGAATATTTTATTCTAAAGAAGCTGGTGTTATAGGATTAAAAAGTTTAGTTTCCGGAACAAACATTGAAATAACCAACGACGCAGATACTGTTACAATTAGCAATAACGGAACTATTATACTACAAGGTTCAACTGGCACAGGATCTATAGCAGGTGCAAGTAGAACACTACTAATAAATGGCGGAGATAATATTACTACTAACGCATCAAGTAATAGTATTACAGTCAATATTGATCCTGCGGGATTAGTAGTAAGTGACACAGCACCTCAACTAGGTGGCCCACTTAATGCAGACGGTAATAATATAGTAGCCGTAGGAACTATTACAGCAACTCAGATCAACGGTGCACATACAGGAACTATTGATGGCGTAAACTTTACAACTTTCTATAATAGCTTAGGCAACGCTTTAGGATTTGATTACGGTTCAATAATAGTAAACGTAACCAATGCGTTAGACTTTTTTGTATCACAACAATCAATAAATTATGGAACAATAGCTTCGCCAGGCGGCACAGGCTCAGACTTTGGAGCAATAGTATAGCGATAAATATGCTATATAAGGAAATAATATATGGCAAACTATTGGAATAAAAATTCAGGTGACGTACTTCTTACACTAGAAGAGCAAGTAACTATTGCTCCTTTCCTGTTACCATTATCAGAACCTAATGCGACTGTTAAAATTATTAGCGGGAAATTACCTAATGGATTATATTTAGATGGTACTTCTCTGCGAGGCACACCTAGAGAAGTTTCTAAAGAAACTACAAGTACATTTGTTTTACGTGCAACATATAATAATCAAATAAGTGATAGAACTTTTAAGATTGTTGTATTAGGAGCAGACAATCCTCAATGGCAAACACCAGCAGGACAATTAGCATTAGGAAATAACAATACATATTTTATCTTAGATAGTGCGCCTATTGATTTTCAACTACAAGTAATTGATACTGATACCGAGGCAGGACAAGTATTAGATTATTTTATAGGAAGTAGAGGAGGTACACTACCTCCGGGAATAAAACTAACATCAGATGGACGACTAGTAGGAATAGTTGATCCAATACGAGCAATTGAGCTTTCTACAGCAACAGGTAAGTTTGATGAAGTTGGATACGATCAGGATGCAAAAGCTGGATTTGATTGGAGTGTTCCAGACAATAACGGATTTGATAGTTTTTATTATGATATTACTACTTACGATTTAAGTACTCCAACTAAGTCTCCAAAAAAATTAAATCGTTACTATGAATTTACTGTAAGTGTTAGTGACGGCGATTCAATTGCTGATCGTACTTTTACAATTTATGTAGTTGGTGACGATTTCCTTCGTTCAGACAATACAATTATGCAAGTTGGCACTGGAACATTCCAAGCAGACATAACACATATTAGAGTACCAATATGGATTACTCCAGGCGACTTTGGATATAGGCGTGCAAATAACTATGTAACTCTTATATTAGATATAATTGATCCAAACACACTAAGTGGTGTTGTTAGTTATTATTTAAAAGCAACAAATGATGACAATACACCTAGTATACTTCCTCCAGGATTAGAACTAGATGCAACCACAGGAGAAATTGCAGGGCGTGTACCTTATCAGCCAGCTGTTACAAAAGAATATAACTTTACTATTGCAGCACAGCGTATAGGTTATGATGTTGACAGAGTACAACTTTTAAAATATGCATTTGAGCAAACTAACCAAGGGCTATCACAAATTAAAATTAACAAGTTTGATCCCCAATATTTAGAACAAGTACCCGGAAGAGAGTTTACATACCAAGGAAGAACATACCAAGTACTAAATGTATTATCAACAGTTAGCACAGAATATGATATATTAAATCTAACAACTCCGTTGCTAGATACTATACCTAAAGCAGCACCAGTAAATCTAGGTACTATAACATTATCAGGTCAGGAAGTAGCTACAAGTAAAAAGAAATTTAGTATAAAACTATTAGGTGAAATTGATAGTACAATCAAATGGAATACACTAGCAGACTTTGGAGACTTTAGTGCAAACTATATTAGTACACTTTCAGTAAGTGCTACTACTTCAGTACCTAATGGAACTTTACTTTATACAATTAAATCAGGACAATTACCTCCCGGACTGTCTTTATCATTAGACGGAGAAATAATTGGTAAGGTAACTAGTTTTGGACAAGTTGGAAATCCAGGGTTAACAATTTTTGATTCAGGAACTTTCAAATTAGATCAAAACGCTACTAGGTTTGATAGAACATATAAATTTACTATTACAGCACAAGACCAATTTGGATTTAGTGCAATTGATAGAGAATTTACTATTACCCTTGCAGATCCTGATAACAAATTATACAGCAACTTATATATGGCACCGATGATGACTCCGGAAAAACGTAGGAGTTATGCTGATATTATTAATAACAGTGCTATTTTTACACCTGAAACATTATATCGACCTAATGATCCTAACTTTGGATTACAAAGTACTATTAAAATGTTACTATATCCAGGAATTGAATCAAAACATATAAGAGAATTTGTAGGTAGTCTATCACAAAATGCAAAACGCAAACGCTACCATTTAGGAAAAATAAAAACAGCAGTTGCTAAAAATCCTGGTACGCAAAACATAATATATGAAATAGTTTATTTAGAAGTTATAGATCCTCAAGTATCACAAAAACCTATAAAAACTAAAAAGAAAATTAAGATAGCAAATAAAGATAAAATATTAATAAACAGTACTAAGTATACAACAACTAACGATTTATACGATAACGATCTTTATAAACTTTCAATAGGAACTAGAGAAACTACTGATGTAGTATATAAATTTGGTGATGATTTAAAAGTTAAAAAACGTGATAGTATTTTTGTTAAATCACAAAATATCACAACAAATGATATCCCTATTAGAGTAGCACCTGACTTTGATGTATTAAGTAGATCTAGCTATCCTTTAGCTATACCATTTACTCCAGGAGTATTAGTAAGTCGTAAACTAAGACCAGATCCGGAAAATACTGTTACAGTAGACTTACAAGCTATAACTGTAGACGGTTCACAAGACACAACTAGATACAATAGTTCAACTGATCATATTAAAGACAATATTAAAGCAATAGGTGAAACTGAAAAGAACTTTATGCCGTTATGGATGAGAAGTAGCCAAGTTAATCAAATAGCTGAATTAGGTATGGTAGATGCAATACCGTTGTGTTATTGTAAACCAGGTACAAGTGCAACTGTAGCTAATAAACTAAATCTAGAAAACATAGACTTTTCTGTGTTTGACTTTGATATAGACCGGGTATTAATTGATAGTTCACAAGGCGTAGCAGACGAACAATATATAGTATTCGCAAATTACGAATACAACGTATAACAATGATAAATATAATGCAGGAGAAATAAATATGGCCAGTACAATTACAACAGTAGGGTTTGATGAAACTTACCCAGTAGCAGGACAAGATAACGATAGTCAAGGCTTTCGTACAAACTTTACAGTTACAAAAACAGGTTTAGAAACAGCAGCAACTGAAATTACAGCATTACAAAGTAGTACAGCAAAATTAAATGCTGACAATGATTTCAACGGTAGTAAAATACAAGAAGCAGAAATGATTGCAAATACTGAAACAGTGTATGCAAACGGGGCAGTTGGAACATCACAAAACATCAGTTGGGGATTTGGCCATTACCAGACTGTACAAGTTACCGGTGATGTTACACTAACTATTTCAGATCTTCCTGTAAGCGGTAAACTAGGTAAAATGCGTTTAGAGATAACAGCAAATGATGTAGCTAGAACAGTTATTTTTGCAGGTGAAGGCGGAGCAACTATGAAAACTGATGCAAACTTTCCTAACCCATTTATAGTTACAAGTTCAGCAAATCCTATGATAATCGACTTTTGGACAACTAACGGTGGCGTTTCTCTGTTTGCACAAAGTCATGGTGTATTTACTTAATGTTCAATCCTTTAGTTGACAGCTTTAAAGATTTAAAAGATAACGAAATAGAAAATAAGATTGTAGAACTACAACGTAAATATTTTCAAGCAGGTGCTAATCCGCAACTACAACAGCAAGTCCAAGCTATATTAGAAATGTACAAGCTAGAAATGCAAGAACGCAGAGCTAAAAGTTTAGAAAAACAAAAGCAAGATAATGGCGATAATTCTCTTGACAATCTTATAAACATCAGTTAAAATACATGTATGCTAATGAAAACAGACTCTCTCGGTATCCCACGATTTACAAATAAAGATCTAGTTGATATGATCTATTCAGGTCATGCGGATAAGGTGCATATAGTATTATGCGATGCAAACGACGATGTAGATAAGTTTAATGAAGCATGCGAAGAACAAGGACTTGGCAAACTACAAAAGTATATTCCATTAGATGTAGACCAAAAGACTTTTGACGGTGTTTGCCAAAGTGAATGGTTTATGCCTGATGCTTACAAAGACATTAATGTATACGAATATGTACTAGGTAAAGCAGAAACACCTTGCCCAGAACATGTACAAAATCGTATATGGGAAGAATTAGATGCTTTTAAAGAACGTGATATGCACAACTTATTACGCTATATGATCTATCTTGTAGACTTTATGCGTGAGAATGATATTGTATGGGGTGTAGGTAGAGGATCAAGTGTAGCAAGTTATGTGCTATATTTGATAGGTGTACATAAGATAGATTCAATCCAATATGACCTGGATTGGAGAGAGTTCTTGAGATAAGTACTAATATAACTAAGGAGACATAATTATGCCAATGAAACAAACTGGACGTAAATTACATAAAAGTGCTAACGGTAAAATCGTTGACATGGATTTGTTACGTCAAAAAAATGAACTTACACCAGCTGTAGGTAATGTGCGAGTAAATGCTCGTGGCGACGAACTAGGACCAGGTGGGCAAATTATTCGCAAGCGTGAAGATATCATGAACGAATACTATGCAACTAATCCAGGTGTGAAAGAAGAAACTCCAGTCAATCAAGATACAAAAGATCTTACTGATGATTGGGTTGAAGATGAAAACGGAAACTTTATTCAAAGAGGATAATAACTATGGAAATGGACGGTGGCGGATATAAAATCACGCCTACAATTAAAGGTAGCTTAAAGCCTGTACAAAATAGAGTATTAGTTAGTCACATGCATTTTGGCGAACAAAAGACAGCAGGTGGACTTATTATTCGAAGTGACGATGGCGAGACTAGAGGCATTTATCCACGTTGGGGTAAAGTATATGCTAAAGGTCCTACTAACAAGGATGCATACGAAATAGGTGACTGGGTTCTTGTCGAACACGGACGATGGACACGTGGAATTGATATGGTGCAAGACGATGGTGAAAAGCTAACTATTAGAATGGTAGAAGCAGAAAGTATCCTTGCTGTATCTGATGAAAAACCTGATGATGTTATCTTAGGTAAAGAGTACAATGATGGTCAAGGTGTAGATATTGATCCATCACAATTTGTTAACGCAGAATAGAGAAAGCAAAAAAATTGAGTAACATTGATCTAAACAAATATAAAGACTTCGTACGAGAAGTAACAAGCAACGAATCACTATCAAGTATGCAGATGTATAATCGTATTGTTGATATTGAAACTACTGAAAGTAAAATGAAAGTTAACATGGCGCAACTTATGACAGGTGCTGTTGGCATTTGTGCTGAAGGTGGCGAGTTTATGGAAATCATTAAAAAGTGTGTATTCCAAGGCAAACCTATGGATGAAGATACACAGTTTCATGCTATGCGCGAACTGGGCGACATTATGTGGTACTGGATGAACAGTTGCAGTGCATTAGGAATTGACCCTAATGATGTAATTGCAGAAAATGTACGCAAACTTGAAAAACGTTATCCAGGCGGAGAGTTTGATCCGTACTATTCAGAAAATAGACAAGATGGAGATCTTTGAAAACTTTGAATGGTATGACTTCTTAGTTGTAGCAATATTCGCCAAAGTATTCCAAGTATTAATAATAGTGACATTAATGGGCGGTGGCTTTGTATCAGCTACTATCCTGTTTGTAACATGGGAACTTTGGAAAGCCTACGAAAAATTTAGAGCAAATAATACTTGACTTCTATTAGTTTTTACGCTATAATTAGTATTAATTAATAGGAGTTTTCTTTTGACTACACACGCAACTATAGATATTGAAACAATTGACACTTGCCCAGAAGCAACTGTACTAAGTATAGGATGTGTTAAATTTAATCCATTAGATAATAGTGAACCTCACAGTGAATTATATTTCAAAGTTAGTATAGATGATCAAGATCGTCTTGGTCGTACAGCTAGTGATGATACAATTGAATGGTGGAGCAAGCAAGATCCTAAGATTATGGAAGAAGCGTTCGACCAAAAAGATGCTATTACAGTAGATGAGTCTTTACGCAAGTTAAGTAAATTTGCTGTTGGTGTTGATACGTTTTGGGGGCAAGGATACGGTTTTGACTATACCATTATGGAAAACATGTTCCGCCAAGGCGGAAAGCCTATTCCGTGGAACTTCTGGCAAATAAGAGATTCTAGAACACTTTTTGGGTGTTGCAAGAGTGATCCACGTAAACTAATACAGAACGATTTACACAACGCATTAGCAGATGCATACTATCAAAGCAAAGCAATTCAAATTGCATACAAAGAACTAGGAGTACAACGTTGAAAGAATTATGGGTAGAAAAGTATCGTCCTAAGACGGTAGACGGATATGTGTTTCGTGATGAAGCACAACGAAATCAGGTAAAGACATGGATAAAAGACAAAACTATTCCGCATTTATTATTCTCTGGAAATGCTGGCATTGGAAAGACGACCTTAGCAAAACTATTATTCAACGAGCTAGATCTAAACGACTTAGATATATTAGAAATAAACGCAAGTAGAACAAACTCAGTAGATGACGTCCGCGATAAGATTGTAAACTTTGTACAAATGATTCCATTTGGTGATTTCAAAGTTGTACTGTTAGATGAGGCAGATTATTTGTCGCCTAACGCACAAGCGGCACTACGTGGTGTTATGGAAGAGTATCACACAACAGCAAGATTTATTTTAACATGCAACTATCCTAACAGAATTATTCCTGCACTACACAGTAGATGCCAAGGCTTTCATATTGCTAAGATTGATCAAACAGAATTTACAGCAAGAGTTGCAGAGATCTTAATTACAGAAGGTGTAACTCCGAACTTAGACACACTTGATACATATGTAAAGGCAACATATCCAGACTTACGTAAATGTATTAACACGGTACAAATGAACGTACAAGACAACAGTTTGCTAAAACCTAATGAAGGCGACACAGGCGAAGCAGACTGGAAACTAGATATGGTTGAATTATTTAAGGCAGGCAAGATTAACGATGCACGTAAACTCTTATGTGGTGCTGTACGTTCGGAAGAAATGGAAGAGATCTATCGCTGGCTTTATGACAACATTGAACTATTCGGAAATGAAGAACAGCAAGACACTGCTGTACTAACTATTAAACAAGGGTTGGTGGATCACACTCTAGTAGCTGATCCAGAAATTAACTTGGCGGCGACATTGATTCGTCTAGCGAGGATTTGATGAACGATAACAATCTTTATCTTTATCTGCATATTCCAAGAACAGGTGGTACATTTATAGAAAATGTATTAGGTTCTTGGAGTGACAGAACAAACGACAGATATTTAAAACACTATCATTATGTACAAAATTTTACAGAAAATACATATGATCAACTGCTTTTGCCAAAATTATTTAATAGAACTAAAGATCAGCAAAAACAATTACGATTAATGACCGGGCACAGTGTTTTCTGTAATAGTCATAGATGGTGCAGGACTACAAAAACTCCTAGAATTTTTTCCGTTATTAGAGATCCTCTCGAAAGGTGTCTAAGCAGTTTTAACTATAGACATACAGCAGCAACATTATGCCAAGAACCTATCCAATTTACTACACTAACACCTTTCATGAATGAATCAGCATGCCATCAAAGAAAAACAGCAGACGATTATGATACTCTATGGGAATGGTATCAAGATACAACATTTGAAACCAATATTCAATGCAAATGGATTATAAAAAGTTTTTTAAAGAGAGATGGCTCTAGTTGGTTTAGACATCCAATGTATTTGTTTGGTCCGGATACCGGAATACCAATTGAAAAACAAGTAGCAGTAACATGGCCCGAATGGATGTTCATACCACCAGACGAAGAAGATCAGATAGATTGGTTTGCTCTAGCAGAAAAATTCTTTCCTGAAATTTGGTGGCTAACAAGAACTAAAAACCTTGACGAAACTATGAAAGATTTTTCTGTACATGCTGGATTAGAATATGTAAAATCTGATATAAAAACTAACTCTGCAAAACTGAAATATTGGACTCTAGACGATGTTAAAGCACAACCGGATGTACATAAAATTATTGAAGCAGAAAAATATGACTATCAACTATACGAAGCAGCAAAAAAGTGGGAGAGGCCGTTTTGACATATCTTGTAAACGACAACTGTATTAAATGTAAACACATGGATTGTGTAGAAGTGTGTCCTGTTGATTGCTTTTATGAAGGTGAAAACATGTTAGTAATCAATCCAGAAGAATGTATTGACTGTGGTGTTTGTGAACCTGAATGTCCTGTAGATGCTATTCTTCCTGACAATGCATTTGCTTCACCTGAAATAGCAATTATGTGGGAAGAACACAATCGTAAATATAGCGAGCTTTGGCCTGTGATTACACAAGTAAGACCAGAAGATGTTCCAGCTGATGCTAAAGATTGGGATGGTGTTCCTAATAAACTAGAAGAACACTTTAGCGAAAAGCCTGGAAAAGGTGACTAATGCATTTAGAGCTACCATTTTTCTCACAAGAAGAATGTGATGAAATCAAGACATATGCTTATAATATAGAACGCGAGCTTACTGAACAAGGGTTTGATACGTATAAATCTGAACGTTCAGTTACTGATGCAATTACTACAAATAACTTTTTTCGTTATAATTTTTTTCAAGCATTTCCACAGCATGCAGATCGGTTTGCAGACTTTTTATCGCAAACTAATCCAAATTTAGATTGGCCTGTTGTCGTACAAGGGTGGGTAAACATATACCGTAAAGGACAAGGCATTGAATGGCATAATCATACCGGAACAATAGGAAAAAGTTTTACAGCAAATATTTTTATTAGTGGACCAACCACCCCAGGCATATCATATAAAGAATTTAACCAGAAAGCATACACCGCAGAGAACAAGGTTGGATATATACATATGATTCCCTGTGAACTCTATCATATGGTGCCTAAAGTACAGGGTGACGAAGATAGGATTACGGTAGGAGTTACGGTGCATAGCTATCAAACAATACAACGAGATATGTTAAATCAACTTGCGTTTAACAGTAGAATGTACCAGGATACAATTATATTAACAAAGGAGCATTTCGATGGCGCTAGAAAAGACATTTAATGTCAATCATATGAAAAAAGTACGCTGTAGTCATATCCTTATCAGTTTTGATGAAGCGATTAACAGTTCACACTCAAGAGGAATATATTTTGCTGTATTTGAAGCAAAGCAAATTATTAAAGAATTGAAAGGTGGTGGTTATAGTTGGGAGCAGGCTGTGAAAGAACACAGTGCATGTCAACACAGTTGGTATAGAGACGGCGACCTGGGTTGGTTTGATTTAAATGATGGCATTACTCCTGAACTTTACAATGCATGTATGATCCACGAAGTAGGCGACTTGCTAGACGAACCAATTCAAACACCTTACGGATTACATATTATACATAGGACTGGTTAATGATTAACGTAATAGACGATTGCATTCCTATAGAACTACAAAATTATTTTGAAGCAATTACACTTGGCAAAATAAACGATGTTGAAATAGATCCTATTGTAGAGTTTAAAAGTAAATACGAACCCACAGCCTGGCAAGAAAAAAGCAAACCAATTAGTTTTAAACATGTTCTTAAAAGTAGTGCAGAGACATCAAGTCATCTTATAAATTTTAGTAAAATTGCACAGTTACTATTTCCAAATTTACAAAACATATTATTTGCAAGAATATTTTTAACAGTTCCTTATGAAACTAAAATGACACATCATGCTCCTCATGTTGATTTAAATATTCCACATACTAGTTTAATTTACTATGTTAACGATGCAGATGGCGACACTTTATTTTTTGATGAAGATTACGAAACACAAATTGGTAGTGTAACCCCGAAGAAAGGTAGAGCAGTATTATTCAATGGACTTATTCCGCATGCCGCTGGCATACCTACTGTAGGTCCTAGATGTATTGTAAATTATAATTTGATATGAAACTAATTAATGATATTGTACGATTAGATGTACTAAAAGAGGAAATAGAATATTACAAAACTCTGTTGCGTGAACACGACACAGGACACATACATACGACAATAGGTTTCCTTGAGAGACGTATTGAAGAACTACAAGGAAAGGCGCCTTGGCCGTTAGACTAAATGATTTATGAATTCTTTCCAGTACCAGTATTAATTAAACAATTACCACAGAATGTTATAGATGAAGCTGTACTAGCAAGTGCTAGAGTAGATAATCAACTAGACGATAATGAAGATGGACATTTCAATAACTATTCTGTAATGCACGAAGGTGTAAATGTACCTAAAGATTACCCTTTGCTTTATAAAGAAATATGTATTGCAAAAAAAGAATTTCTTGATAACACTGGCTTAGATGCAGATGAAACAAATATTAAAAGTTGGATACAAGAATACAAAACAGAAAAAAATTACCATGAAGAACACCATCACGGTGTTTATGGATTGAGCGGAGTATTTTATATTACATCTAATGAACACGCTGGCAAACTAAGGCTTAGAAGTCCTAATCCTATGTGTAAGTATCAGCATGCAAGATACGATACAAAATATACTACAGAAATAGCAACCATTGCACCTACACCTGGAATGTTTGTTCTGTTCGCAAGTTACTTAATGCACGAAGCAGAACACGGACAGCCTGGAGTAGAAAAGAAAATTTTAGCATTTAACCTTGGAGATCACATAAAATGAACGTAAAGTTAGTAAGTTACACACAACCTACAGAAGAATTCAAAAATGAAGGATTAGAGAATGTACAGGACCTTGTTGCGTTTTGTGCTAAAGTTTCAAATCCATCAGCACAGATTAACAAAGAAACAAGCAAACGTTTGATAAGGTATCTAATCAAACACCAGCACTGGTCACCTTTAGAAATGGCCAATGCGACATTAGAAATTGAAACTACACGTGATATTGCACACCAAATTGTACGTCACCGTAGTTTTGCATTTCAAGAGTTTAGTCAGCGTTATGCTGATCCTAAAGAACAAGGTGAAATGTTTGAATTCTCAGAAGCACGTTTACAAGATCCTAAAAATAGACAAAACTCAGTTGAAGTCGAAGATGAAAAACTTCAACTTGATTGGCTACATGCACAAATGCGTATTGCACATCTAGCAAAAAAAGAATATGATTGGGCTATTAAGAAAGGCATTGCTAAAGAACAAGCACGTAAAGTATTACCCGAAGGCCTTACAAAAACACGACTGTATATGAATGGTACCCTTAGAAGCTGGGTTCATTACATTGAACTTCGTGGCGCAAATGGCACACAAAAAGAACATATGGAAATTGCACATGCCTGTGCAAAAGTTATTGCAGAGATATTTCCATTAGCAAAAGATATAGGGGCATAAGCCCCTATACTTACTCGTCTCCGTAGACTTGTAATACAGCCTTTACAGCTGCATGCCTTTCTATATCTCCTTGTTCGAATTGGACTATGTCCAAACATGATTGATTGGTTGATTCTAACAGTTTAGTAAAGTCAATTAACCCGTTATCTTTTAGCCTATCAGCCTGATTCAAATCTCCTGTTACAGCCATCATAGAATGTTCGCCTAATCTAGTTAGTAACATTTTCATTTGATTTGGTGTTGCGTTTTGCATTTCGTCTGCAAGAATAAAGCTATGCTTAAATGTTCTACCTCGCATATATGCTAGTGGTGCTATTTCTATAATGCCTTCTTGAATCATGCCTTCTATTTCTCTTGCATTAAAGTATTCGCGTAGTACATCAAAAATAGGTCTAGTCCAAGGTGCCATTTTTTCTTCAAGCGTCCCTGGTAAAAATCCTAAATCTTCGTCCACACTAACTGCGGGCCTGGTTACAATTATCTTGTCAACTTTTCCAGCCTTGAACAGTTTGACTGCTACCTGAACCGCTAACAGAGTTTTTCCCGTACCTGCAGGGCCGATTCCAAAGACTATATCCTTAGTATCGTCTAGTAGTTTTAGTATATATTGTTCTTGGTTTTTGTTTCTTGGAAGTATGTTGACTGATTGTTTTTTTTGAAAAGTGTTAATGCTCACAACGTTGTTGTGATTATTTGAATGCTCTTTACGAGCCTTTCGTTTTGCACCCATTAAGTGTCCTCCTTACATGGATTGTGTAAGTAGAGCCCTTTACCCGATTGGGCTTATGCCCTACAAAAGTATTTAGCATCGAAACTTAATCATTTACAGAAATGTTATCGAAGAGTCAAATACTGATAAATAAGTGTATAAGTAATTAGGATGAATATATGCAAGATATCTATGACATTGTAAAGAACATTGAAGGCATTTACGACAGTAATACTTCGTTTCAAGTTCTTAAAGACTTTGAAAGAGTACTAGACGAATTAGACATTTATGTCTATGAAAACTGGGAAGACGGCGAATTAGCCGAAGGCCCAAAAATTGAAAGACACTGGATTACTTGTTCGTTTATGTGGCCACGTTCAAAAATGCCAGATCCAATGGGCGGCAAGCGTTTGTTAGATTACGACTGTAAAGTCTTTATGGGCAAAGATGAAGTTATTAAACCACGTAAAATTAGAAAGCCTGAAGACATACGTCCTGGAAGTAAAAAGGGCAAACTTGATAAAGACGGAATTTGGTTAGTTACAATTAAAATGCCAAAGAAACTTGTTGCAGATATCTATAGTGGTACTAAACAGATAAATGATGTTGATACAGAAGGTGCTATACCACAAGGACAGCCGGCAGATGCAACGGCAGATCCAACAGCAATAGCTGATCCAACAGCGACACCAGCATTAGATGCTGCGACACCAGCAGCACCAACGGAGCCAGCAATATAATGGGACTTAGAAAAGGCGACTTAGCAAACCTAATTGACAATACATTTGAAATAGATTCATTTGCTAGTAAAATGGGGGCAGATAAAAATATCGTTACACTTAGTTTTAGTGTTTCTCACAAAGATCCAGCTGACGATTTAGTTAAATTTTTAGAAGGTGGCTATACATTTATATTAGATGCAGACACTACTGCAGGAGAACAATCCGACGGAACGTATAAAGTTTTTATTGAACTAGAAAGAGATCGCGATGTTAATCAAAACATAATAGAAATTATGGATGGTATAACTAATTTGTCTAATATTGATAATTGGCGTTTTCGTTATTATAAAAGTTTCAAAGGACATAAACTGTCACTAGAAACTTTAGAAGAATTTGTTCCAACTAATCCTGATGATTACGGAATAACTGTAAAAGAATCTAATATGAATAATTACAAAAACTTTTTTAACAAAAGTTATGTAGACACCATTGTACTAGAAAGTAACAATGTACTTACAATCAAAAAGTCATATACTAATCCGGTACAGTTTAAATTTATCGACTTTGGTCCTACAGTTAAGACATTAGAAAGTATTACTGAATCGTTCAATACACAAGACTTTGCAGAGATTATTTTCTTATCAAAGTATATTGGCGATTATAACATAACAAAATACGGCAACAAAATTACACTTGAAAATTCAGGAAGTACGCTTGTGCTGGAACGTATTATATAAATATCAATATGAACTGTTGTAAAAATTGTGGGCATGAGTCACATTGCGGAGGTTCGCATCACCGTACTGAAAAAGACCATGACGGTAAACAATACACCATAAAAGTATGTGATCATTGTCA
>Ga0209534_10003829_pt1 | contig 14120 bp, 14 predicted proteins | sample COG_07_FD_184751 | JGI IMG/M metagenome (GOLD analysis project Ga0209534, IMG submission 184751) | Pelagic Microbial community sample from North Sea - COGITO 998_met_07 (SPAdes) (version 2) | ecosystem: Environmental > Aquatic > Marine > Neritic zone/Coastal water | place: Helgoland, sampling...
CCTATGCAGCAACAACCTATGCAGCAACAACCTATGCAGCAACAACCTATGCAGCAACAACCTATGCAGCAACAACCTATGCAGCAGCAACCTATGCAGCAACAACCACAACAGAAAAAAGAAGAAGAAATAGTAGGTATTTGTTCAGGAGAAGATTGTTTATATGAAAATATTAATGAAAATGAAGGAGAAAATAATTTAATGCAACAATATTGCTTTTTAGATGAAGGATATAAAGAACAATCACAAAAACAAAAAACAACTAATGAAAAAGAAGGAAAGTTTGATAATAATGCTTATGAAGCGATGATGAAAAGTAGAGGTTCTATGTGATTGCGTATAAATTTTTTTTTATATTTGTTTAATATAATATTATGGATTTTGATGATAAAACATTAACTTTATTTAAAAGCTTTATAAATGATATAATTAAAGTATTTCCAGAACATGAAGATTGTATTAATAAAAATTATAATGAAATTCTACAATTAGAAGAACTAATTATAGATGAAAATATAATAATTAAAGATTTTTTAGATTTAATAGATGAAAATAGTGATAAAATTACAAATAAAAAAGATGATATATTTACAGATGATTTATATTTAATAAAAGAAATATCTATGAAAACTATCTGGGAATCAGATATAAGTGATAAAACAAGAGAAAATATTTGGAAATATTTACAATCGTTTTGTTTAATAAATATTTCAAGAAATTCTAATGAACAAATAAATAATGTATTAAAATCATTAGAATCTAATGAAAAAATTAAAGATAAAAAAACTGTAAAAGATATTAAAAAAATTAATAAAATAAATGAAAATTTAAAAAAACAAGAATCAGAAAAAACATCTAATGCATCATTGAGTGATATAGATAATATATTAAATAATACGACAATAGGGAGTTTAGCAAAAGAAATAACAGAAGGTTTAAATTTAGATAATATGGATGAAGGAGATATGGGTGATTTAATGAAACCTGAAAATATGATGAATATGTTTCAAAAAATAAATACTACTTTAACAAGTAAATTACAAAATAATGAATTGGATGGTAATTCTTTATTAGGAGAAGCGTCTGGATTAATGAATAATAATGATATGATGAAAAATATGATGGGAATGTTCGGGAACATGGCCGTAGGTGATGGAAATAATAATATGCCTGATATGAGTGGTATGATGAGTATGTTCGAAAATATGAATAAATCACCAGAACCTAAAAAAGAATTAAAATCTAATGGAAATCATGATCCTAATGTTGTTAAAGAACGTTTAAGGAAAAAATTAAATAATAACTAATTTTTTTTAATAATTATATATAATATATATATGAATACTTTTTGGATAAATGATATATCAATATTATTTAATAAAAATAAATTATTAGAAGTAATTCCTACAAGTAATATGAAAATTAATGATAAATTAAATGCAGTGTTTAGATTATCTATTTATTATTTTATAATTATAACAATAATAAAGAAAAATATAAATAATATATTTATTCCAGTATTAGTAGGTATTGTAACTATTTTAATATATAATAATTATAAAAAAATAAATAATATAGAAACTGTTGATGAAGATGTTCAAAATAATTATACAGAAAGTAATGAAAAATCAGAAAATGATTTAACATGTAGATTACCTACAAAAGAAAATCCTTTCATGAATCCTACACAATTAGATATATCTAATGGTGATATGCAACAAGCGTGTCCTTCTTATGACAATAGTGTTATTAGAGAATTAGAAGATATAAATTTTAAAAGAGGATTATATATGGATACGAATGATATATATAATAATCAAAATTCACAAAGAGAATTTTATACTTTACCAGTAAGTGGTATAATAAATGATCAAGGTAGTTTTGCTGAATGGTGTTATGGAAGAGCAGCAAGTTGTAAAGAAGGAAATGGTATTCAATGTCAATCTAATATATAAATAAATATTAAATAAAAAAAATATTAAATAAAAAAAATATATAACATATATATAAACATGGACGGCTACGGTGGAAATATAATAAATCCTAATAATTTTAAAGAAAAAAAATGTATTACACAAAAAATTAATTCAGGTGGATTTAATTTGTTCACACAGAATAATTTAATTTATGATAAAGGGACAACTGATATTGATTTTCAACAAAGTCTTGGACCGGGCAGGTATGAATTAGATAATATGTATGGTTGTGAATGTGGTTTAACAAATGCAAGAGATCTTCAATTAAGTGAACCAGCTATTAATTTTAATGCCGGATGTGGTTCAATTGGAGAAGCAGGTTGTTTAGTTAATATTAATACTGAACTTAGAGACGAAAAATTAACTAATAAAAATGTAATTAATCAATTACCTCAAAGATATAATGCAGGATTCTTTGGTAAAGGTCCATTTAATCCAAATACTGAATCTATAATTCAGAGTGGTGATTTAACTAGTTTTGGGGGAAAAGCATGTAATGTATTATCAGGTGTAACAATTCCAAATTTTTATACTCCAATGATTCCTCGTTTATCTAAAGAAGTTCAAAATCCTATTCATATAATTCCAGAAGATAATAGTTCTGGCTGGGTTCGCGGTGGAATTCCATCCAGAGAAATGTATAGACAAATGGATTATAATAAAAGATGTGATAATTATTTAAAAAAAATGATAAAATAAAATATTATTTATATATATAATGAATTATTCTGAGCAAGAAAAATTACAATTATATAAAATGAATCAAGAAAGTATTGGTTCTGGATTATATATGTTAGATATAGCAAAAAAAATGAATAAAGTAGCTTATCCTTGGGCTCCTACTGTTCGTCTTCAAAAAATGGGTAATTCTATTAATAAGAATATGTCTTTAATAGATACAGAATCTGATTTATTTAATATTGTTAATATTAATACTAAGGATCCTAGTAAAAAATATATACCTGATCCAAATAAAACTATTGATTATGAAGATTTACCTGATGGATTTTTCCATGAAGAAAATACTTTTTTAACGAATCCTCCAAGTGAATTACGAGGTTTAACAAAAAATAGATGGTATGAATTAACTAAGAATCCACAAGCAAATTGTTTAAATCCATTTTCTTTTCCTCTGGGAGGTATAAGTACATACAACGAAATTTTGAATGATAAACAAGAATGTTAATTTATTTTTATATATTTTTTTTTAGAATATTATTATATACATATAATAATATGGAGGCAACTATTTTATTAGGAATATTAGGTGCAGGATATTTAATAAATAAATCTAGTGAAGATAAAGAAAAAGAACCAGAACAAAAACAATTAAAACCACAACAAGTATATAATACAGACTATTTTAATGATTCTAATAAGAATATAGAACATCCCACTAGTTTAACCGATAAATATAAAACTGTAAAAATACCGGGTGCAAAAGTAATGAATTATCAAAATATTAAAGATTTTATTAATCCAGCTGATGATGATTCAACTTCTGAATATATATATAGTTTATCCGGTGATGGTAAAATAAAAAAAACCGATTTTTTAACTAATAATATGGGTATTAAAGTGGAACCTTTTTATAAGAAAGCACCACCTCAAATTGATTTAACTGAAAATTCAAGATTAGCTGAACATCAAGGAAACTCTGAAAATTATTTTAAAAATAAAGAAAAAACTCCATTGTTTCCAAATGAAAAATCAAATATGGTTTTTGGAGCTCCAACATATTCAGATGAAGATAGGTCTTCAATATATGTGTCCAATTCTATGAAAAATATTTTACCGTTTGAACAAATACAAGAACATCAAATTGATGATAAAAATCCTATTATTGGCGATATTCAAAGACAACATTATGAAAAAAGTAGTATTGATAATATTAGAACATTAAATAATCAACAAGTAACATATGGTGGTAGAATATTACCCGGTAAAGGTATAGGTAAAGCTAGTAAAATAGGCCAAGTATTTAAACATACACCTGAAACAGATTATTTTAATTCATCTGATAAATGGTTAGTAACAAATGGTGCTTATATAGCTAAAACAGAAAGACCTGAACAAATTGTTCCTAATACAAACAGACAATTTTTTAATAAACAAGAATTTGGTATTGCAGGTGGTGATCATGAAGCCCAAGAATATAGATCAAAATATGCCATATCAAGTAAACAAACATTCGCAGGAGATATTATGAGAAATTTAGGAACGGATGTTGATCTAATGAATAATACAACGGTTAAAGATTCATATCAAATGTATCCAAATGAAAGAGATGTAACAACTTTAAGAACATATGATAGTAATATTTCTTCAACATTTAAAGATCCTACTTCTCGTTTAATGGATCCTGTAAGAAATACAGTTAAGCAAACAACAATTAATTCAGCTAACAATGGTTATATATCTGGCCCAGAAATGTCTACTGAAAGATTATATGATGAAATTAAAAATACTAAAAAACAATTTACTTCCGCTGATTCTAATTATATAGGTATTAGTGGAACTAATGTCCCTCAACCAGTTAACGAAGATAATTATAAAAATATGGAAACAAATCCCACCAAAGAAATTATCGCACAAGGAAGATATCCTGCACCACAAGGCGAAAAATATTATAATAGTAAAGAAACATATAATATTGAAATTAAGAAAAATGAAAATGATTATTTTAATCATAGACAGACTCATTATGATAGAATGAATCCTGAATATTTACCCAAGAATACTTGTAATTTTACACAATTTAAAAATAAACTTAATGATGCATCTATTTCTAATAGAACAACAGATCCAAATTTATTAAATGCTTTTAAAAGTAATCCATACACTCAATCATTAGAATCATTCGCATATTAAAAAAAATATTTATATATAATATAATGATTAATACATATTTAAAGTTAATATTATCATTTTTAATGGGTGTTTTAATTTATCATATAATAAAAAAAACATGTAGTTGTAAACAGACAGTCGAAGGACAAACAGATGATTCTGAAAAAATTCCAGTTGAAGAAGGTCCTGGTGGGGAACAACGTGGTCTTAAATTAGGATCTCTTGTATCACCTAAAAAAGAAAAAATATTAAATGAAAGTTTCAATAATATACTAACCACAATGGAAACAATTATCGGAGAAGATGATCTTAATAAAAATGTAGATTTTAAAACCTTCATTAAATTTTTACCTAAAATTGTAAATAACAATGTTAAATTTCCCACAAGTATTAATAATATTAAAAATTTATCACAAATAGGTTTATCTGAAAATAGTGATATATTAGATGCATTTGAACTATTTTTAATTAAATTTAATGCAATGCCCGATGATGAATTATTTAAAAATATAAATGAACATGTATTTAAAAATGAAGAGAAAAATACATGTAGTGATCAAATAAATATGTATATTATGGCATTCTTTGTTACTATATATACAAATAGAATGTTAACAGGTAATATGGATGGAAATACTTATAGTAATGTTATTACTATATCAAATAGATTAACAAAATATATACCAGATTTATTAGAAAAAATTCAAAATATGTTAAATAAAAATTGTTTAGATCAAGTGAATTATGATTCATTAAAAGAAGATGTATTAAGTAAAATATATTCAACACTATTACAAAATAATGTAACTAATATATCTTTTACAGGTTTAGATCAAATTGGTAAAAAATTAGAAAATGTTAAAACTATATATATTGTTTTATTTATGATCTGTTTAACATTTATTATAGTTAAATTTATGGGTATGTTTACAATGAAACTTAATATTTAATTTTTATATTTACATCCTTTATTTTCATAATGTATTTTTATAATACTATTTATATCTTTATTTTTATTATTAATTATATTATAATTAATATCCATATTATTTTTATCTGATACAAATATAGTTCCATTTTTTATATATATTTTTTTTAACATTATATATATATATATATATGAACTGGGAAATAATATTTATTGTATTAATTATAATATTCTTTAATATTTTAATTTTAAATATTTTTAGATTACAAAAAGAATTAAATTTATTAAATAAAAAACCAAACCCTTATAATAATTTAAGATCAACAAATAAATATAAAAGTTTAGATAGTGGGTGTGATGGATTAAATATTAGGAAAGATGGTCAATCTGTGAAAATGAAGATGAATAAAATAGCTAGTCATGTCCCAATTGATATTAATAAAATAAATAATACTAACTCTCATTTTGTCTCAAAAAGTATTCAAGCTAAGCAAACTATTTAAGTATAATTTACTTTTTATATTGTAATATAATGGATTTTCTATTAAAACAAAGCATAGATAAAAACAATTTTAATGTCTTTATCCGTGATCTATCATTAAATTTAAACACCAATCTTAAACATATTATTGAAGACACTATTTCATGTTCTAATGAATCTAACGGAAATAAAGGATACAATAATAATAAAAAAAAAGTAGTTAAAAAAGCTGATTTAATACGAGCAGAAGTTAACAAAAAGAAAGAAGAAAAATTAATTCAAAACGATATAGATAAATTAGAATTTTTATTTAATAATAAAGATATAAATAATCCTTTTTCAACTATAAAACTATTAAAATCTAATGAAGGAATAGAAAAAATGAAATTCATGTTGTTAGATTTTTATTGGAATAATCACAAAAAAACTCATATGAATTATATTATTTCTTTATATTATCAATTAAAAGATAGTAGTAATGTTAATTTTAAAGAATTATTAAATAGTATAGGTTCTAAATTAGAAAAATATGAATATAAACTTTATATGATGAAAGAATTAGGATATTTATTACCACCTTTAAATTTTTGGGATACACCTGAAAAAAAATTGGATGATTGGCAGAAACAAGTTATTAATATAGTTAATAAAAAAGAATCATGTATTGTTAAAGCACCTACATCAGCCGGTAAAACATGGATAGCTATGAGTACAGGAATTATTCATAAAAAAATATTATATATATGTCCTGCAAAACCAGTAGCATATCAAGTTGGATCTCATTTTATGTATATGGGATATAAAGTTCATTATTTAGTAGATAATTTATCTCATAATTCGTTTGATGCCAAAACTAATATATTTGTAGGAACACCTAATGAAATAGAAAATAATCTATATAAAATAGGAACTCATTTTGATTATGCTGTATTTGATGAGATTCATAATCTAAATAAAACAGACGATGGAGACATATATGAAAATTTAATAAAAATATTAAATTGTAATTTTTTGGCTTTATCTGCAACAATTGGTAATATTAATTTCTTAAAAGACACATTTGATAAAATTCATCCTAATAAAAAAATTCATTATATTGAATATAATAAAAGATTTATTAATCATCAAAGGTGGATATTTAATAATGGATTAAAATCTATTCATCCATTATGTTCAATTGATATTAGTGATTTAAATGATGATTTTATTAAAAACTCATTATCTTTTACACCGAATAATTGCTCTACATTATGGGAATGTATTGAAGAAGTGTATGAAGAACATGATTGTGAAGAATTGATAGAAAATATGTCTCCTGATGAATATTTTAAAGAAAATAAATTATTAACATTAGATGATTGTTTAAAATATGAACATAATTTAAAACAATTTCTCATAGATAATAAAAATGATACAAAAATATCTAAAATTTTAAATGAATTAAAAGTTAATAAAAATAACAATGATACAAAAGAAAATATTATTAATTTTTTAAGAAATTGTGATGATAAAGATATGTTTCCCATGATTATTTTTAATACTGATGCACAGGTATGTAAAGATTTATTTTATTATATTTATAATAAATTAGCTGAATCAGAAGAAAAAGAATATCCTTTTCACTATACTATTCTAGAAAAGAAACAAGAATTATATACAAAATATTTAGAAAATAGAACTAAATTTTCTGAAAATATAAAAATATCGAAACAATCAAAAGATGCAATTACAGATAAAACAACACGATTAGATAATTATGATCGTAAACAAAAAGAAAAATATATATCAGATGTATCAGATTTTTATTTATCATGCATAAATGATATTAATAGACAAGATATAGATAAAGATCTAAAAAATATTCAAAAAATAAATATTAATAAAGAATATAAAAATTTTACAGATAATCCCGATTTTTGTTATCAAGATATATTTAAGAAACATAATGAATTTTGTTTTACAATGGATGAACCAATGTCAGGTGAAACTATAAAAAATATTAGAAGAGAAATTATGAAAACATTAGGAATAAAAATACCATATGAACATCCTATTTTTCAGATGCTTAAAAGAGGAATAGGTTTATATGTAGAATCAATGCCTGATGAATATAAATGGATTCTTCAAAAACTCTTATCTACAAAAAAAATAGGCATAGTTATATCTGATAAAACTTTATGTATGGGTATAGATTTACCAGTAAGAACATGTTGTTTAATGGAATTTAATAGATCTAATAATTTTACTAATGAAGACTATTTACAAATGAGTGGTCGTGCTGGTCGTAGAGGTCAAGATACTCGTGGTAATGTAATATTTTATGGAGATATAGATTATCTATCATTAATGAAAGGATATCTTCCAAATATAACAGGATCATCTAAAAATATAAATGACAATCATAGAATTTTAAATAAATTAAATTCGTCCATAAAAATGGATAATATTAATAAAATTTATGATTATTTTATTAATGATCAAAGAAATATAGAAAATAGTAATATTGAATCAGATAATCCTAAATTATTATGGCATTTAAGAAAATATAATAATATATCTGATTTTATAAATAAGTTAGAAGATATTGAATCACATTTCTTTCAAAATAAAGTTGATAATGATTTATATTTATTAAATATAATTTACAAAATTATAGATTCTGATAATTTAAATTCAGAATATAAAAGTAATAATATTGAAAAATATATATTAATTAAATTAAATATTTTTAATGAAATTTATGAATTTATTATATTTATGTATAATAATTTAAATAAAGATAGATATTTATTAATAAGAAGAGTCTTAAAAAATATTTATGATAATATAAAAATAATAATAATTAAATATAATGGATTTTAATTTAAATATAAATTAAATTATATATAAATATTATGTATGAAATAAATGGTGATGAAATAGTACATTATTATAATGATCCGGAAATAATACAAGTTCCATCACCGGAATCACAATATCAACCATATTCACATCAACATAATGAACCAAATATAAATAATGATCTTACAAATTCTACTTCACCATTAATAATGCATGGAATGTCCGGAATAAATGTATTATTAAGTATATCTTTTATTACAATATTTGGTTTTTATATAATGAAATGTATAAATCTTCATAGAGATAATAGAATTATTTCTAGAAATAGAAGATTAAGACAACCAATAAATGTAGATAATTTAAATACATTGATTCTACATGAAGAATTACCAGATGAATGTTGTTCTATATGTTTAGAAGATTTTAAATCAGGCGACAATATAAAAAAATTAAATTGTACACATATATTTCATAAAGAATGTTTACAACCATGGTTTAATGATAATAATAATAGAAATTGTCCCATGTGTAGAACAGATATTATTTAGTTAGTATATGCAAGATTTCCTTGACCAGATAAAATTCTTAATATATTATAATTAACGGCATAAACTATAATATTTTGATTCTCGGAACTATTATCATTATCTGTAGATCTACACATTAAATAACATTTTTGAATATTAGAAAAATTCATTGTACCACTTGGTTGATGATCTTCCGGATATAAACTAAAAGAATATACTGCTATACTATTCTTTACAGTTACTCCTCCATAACCTGTATGATAATCATATATTTGTTGTTTTGTAAAATATGATATATCTCTATATGAAAATCTATCATTACCATTTATTATTAATTTCCAATCACCTTTAAGAGGTTTTCCATAATCAGCTTCTGAAATATTTGAATCAGTTGAACTTACCCAAATTAATTCTTTAACAGGATTTTTAAATTTTAAATTATGTGTTGATCCAGGTACTGACCTTCTTATTTGTACTTGTTCAATTAAATATTCATGTGATATCTGTGCAAATCTTTTTCTTTCATCTGTGTCTAGAAATATATAATCAACATATAATTCTGGACTATTTATTATTTTTTTAAAAGTAATATTTAGTATAACTTCATTATATTGTAACGCTATTAATGGTAATGCTAAACCTGGATTTCTACAAAACCAAAATTGTAATGGTACATATATATATCCTATAGGATTATTATTTAGATATTCAGAATATTCAGATAAAGAATTTATATCATTTATTTGAGCTATACTATTAAAATTTACTAAGTTTCCTGATACATTTGGATTTAAATTATATACCCCACTACCATTCCATTTTTTTAAATATTCGTTATAAATTATATAATTATTCGGATCCTTAATAATTCCATCGTGACCATCACTACTTACACTACCATTAAATGATGCTGAAAAATAGTCTCCTTCATCAGGTATATTTGATATACCATCTATTATTCCGTCAACACCACCAGCTAATGTTAGTGATTGAAATCTTGTCGCTGAATTATTAGTTTTTGAATAATTTGATATTCCAAATGAATTTAAATCATAATCTTTATGGTTATCATTCATACAAATGGCATTTAAAATAGAACATCTAGATCCATATTCATTTTTTTGAGTTAATTCAGCATAAGTTTCTAACCAATTATTTGTATGTTCATCTATAATTTGAGAACCTATTTGTATATTAACATTGTTTATTTGATCATAGCCTATATTTTTATTAGATAATAATGGTAATTTATTATCTTTATATATAATATCTTGAATATACATTTTAGATATTAAATCGCCTTTTCTACCTATAATACATCTAGTACTTAATTGATCACTTGATGGATTATTAGTCCACATTTGTAATATAGACTCTATTGAAAAATTAGTATGTCTTCGATAGACTATTTTAAAAAAAGTAATTTGTGGATTTCCCGTTAAATATATATCTTGTGCTCCTTTTTCTTTTAATTGTAATAATCCACCGACCATTTATATAATATATATAAAATATAAAATATCTTTACATATATATATGTTTTTAGTTTATTTATTAAAAAATAATAACAAATCATACATTGGTTATACTAATGATTTTTTTAAGAGATGGAAACAACATAATAGTATCTTATCAGGTGGTGCAAAATATACAAGTAATAATGCAGGTTATTGGGAACCAATATGTATAATAGATGGTTTTAAATGTAAAAAAGAAGCAATGAAATGTGAATGGAAATGGAAAAGAAAAAAGGGATATTTAAATAGAATAAAATATATTAATTATATTTTAAATAATAATAAAAAATTTACTAACAAAGGTTTAGATATTAATACTTTAAATTTAAAAATATATACATTAAAAACTTATTATAAATATTTTAATAATTTAAAATTAAGAGAATTATATTGGTTTAATTAGAATACGCCAAACCACCCATACCACTCATTATTCTTAATATATTATAATTAACAGCATATATTTCTAATTTCATTGGATCACCTGTAAAACTTAATTGTGCATTTTCTATCCTTGAAAAATTACAAGTTCCACTTGGTTGGTGTTCTTCTGGTTTAAGAGCAAATGAGTAAACGGCAATTGAATCATTAAAAAAATTACCCTGTGGTGAATAAGATGAATTTAAACCACCTGGACCTGTGTGATGTTGTAATATTTGATGTTTCGTAAAATATGTAGTGGGTCTTGTGCTTAATCTATCATGACCATTTATTTGTAGTAACCATTTATCATTATTTACAGAATCACTGGACAATAATGATTGGTTAAATCCATTTTTCCATTCACCTGTCCATATTAATTCTTTTACAGGATGATTAAAATTTAATTCAAAAATATTTGTTTTCGTTGTAAATGAAGTATGTTGTATTTGTTCTATTAAATATTCATGACTTACTTGTGCGAATCTTCTCCTTTCGTCTGTATCAAGGTATATATAATCAGCAAATAAAGTCATTTGAGCACTATTCCATATTTGTATCGGTTTTTCCATACTAAATTTAACTTCATGATATTGAAGAGCAATTAATGGTAATGCTAAACCAGGATTTCTACAAAACCAAAACTGTAATGGTACATAAAATACATGTTGTTTAGAAAATTTATCCATATTACTATTGATAGATACAAGTTTAGATACTCCACCCATACATGTTGTCCTTTGAAATAATGTATTACTTACACCAGAAGCATTTGATATAGCTATTTGACCAGTTGGATTATTATTAGTTAGTTCAGACCAAGTTTCTATCCATGATCCAGTTTGTCTATCAATAATTTGACCACCTAATTCAATTGTATGTTCTCCAATAAAGTTAGCTCCCGGATTACATCCAGTGAAATGGTCTTTACTGACATGTGATTTAGATGTTATTTGAATATGTAATCCATTTACTAAATCACCATTTCTATTAATATTTGCTCCACATTTGGTAGATTTTGCTAAACTAGGATCACCTGACCAAGTTTGTCCAATAGATTCCATAGAAAAATTTGTGTGTCTTCTATAAACTACTTTAAAAAAAGTAATTTGTGGATTACCTGTTAAATATATATCCTGTGCGCCGTAAGCTACGAGTTGCATTAATCCACCTCCCATTATTTATATATAATAGTATAGAAAAAAAATATTAAATATAAAACTTTAATAAACTACTTAATTAGAATAAGCTAAACCTCCCATACCACTCATAATACGAAGGACATTGTAATTAACAGCATATACTGTTCTTATAGCATTAGTCATACCACCTGGTGCATTTAATAGTAATTGTGAATTATCTATTCTTGAAAAGTTACATGTTCCAGATGGTTGATGTTCTTCTGGTTTAAGAGCAAATGAGTATACAGCTATGGAATCATTTGGTTTGGCGGTTTCGTCTGCGTCGGGTTCATCGGGTACCAGGCGGAAATTTACCCCACCTGGTCCACTGTGATATTGCCATACTTGCTGTCTTGTGAAATATTCTAATTCTCTTGCTGCAAATCTATCATGACCATTTAATTTTAATTGATAAGTACCAGAAGAAAGAGATGTAAATAATCCATTATAAGATTGATGTGTGTTGGGTCCAAATGTGCCAGTCCATACAAGTTCTTTAACTGGATGATTAAATGTTAGAGTACATGTTTGATTATTAGCGCTACCAGTAACACTAAAATCTTGATATTGAATTTGTGTAATTAAATATTCATGACTTACTTGAGCGAATCTACGTCTTTCATCAGTGTCAAGGTAAATGTAATCAGCCCATAATTGTGGATCACCGTTTGTTTTGGCGGCTTCTTGGGGGGAGAGGTTTAATGGATAAGGTTGCTGAGCATCTACAATAATTTTTACTTCATGATATTGAAGAGCAATTAATGGAAGTGCTAATCCCGGATTCTCACAAAACCAAAATCTAAGTGGTACATATATATTTCCTTTTTGATGTAGAAGTGTGTTTTTTATCCCACCCATAGCAGACATACGTTGAAATCTACTAGCGTCGTTAATGGATGCCATAACAGTATCCGGTTCAGTTAATTCAGCCCAAGCTTCCATCCAAGCCCCTGTCTGTCTATCAATAGTTTGGCCACCGATTTCACATTCAACTGTATTTATCCATTGAGCGGGGCCATTATTTAAATCGTCATTAGAAAATATACCACTCGCATTGGGATGTTTGTCGAATACTGTTTTTTCAAATTCTATATATAATCTATTAACTAAATCACCATTTCTGGCAATAGTGGCGGTACAACGACCAGCGCCAGTTGATTGTGAAAATGTACCTGCCCAAGTTTGTTGAATAGATTCCATAGAAAAGTTAGTGTGTCTGCGATAGACTACTTTAAAGAAAGTAATCTGTGGATTGCCTGTAAGATAGATGTCTTGTGCGCCATAAGCTACTAATTGCATTAATCCTCCTCCCATAGTTGTTTATACTATAGTATAGAAAAAAATTCATATAAAATAAAATAAAATAAAATAATAATTATTTAAAGAACTTTAATAATCA
>Ga0209534_10003844_pt1 | contig 14096 bp, 16 predicted proteins | sample COG_07_FD_184751 | JGI IMG/M metagenome (GOLD analysis project Ga0209534, IMG submission 184751) | Pelagic Microbial community sample from North Sea - COGITO 998_met_07 (SPAdes) (version 2) | ecosystem: Environmental > Aquatic > Marine > Neritic zone/Coastal water | place: Helgoland, sampling...
TCATGCTTAGTTACCAAATAAAAGATGGCTTTATGGTAAATTACGGCAATGATACAGCACTTTCAACGCTTTCCAAATATTCTAACGGAAACCATAGCTTTGGAGTGTCGTATCAGTTTGGAAGACCAAAAAAATGCAACTGCGATGATGATGTAGAATTAAAAGACAGAGTTTATATGATTAGATAACAACTAATCAATCATGTTTAATCTTTACTGTACAAATTTATAGCATTAAAAGTTTCTGAAAATCTTCAACAAAGTTTGAACTTTTGAAACTTTGGGTCACAGATTATCCCAAAAAATAATTTTTTATTTTTTGGGATATTTTTTTCATTAACTTTGTGATTCAACGATCAAACCTTACAAAATGAAAAAATTATTATTTTTAACTTTTTTATCCTCCATTCTTCTTTCTTGTAGTGAAGATAACGGAGATAATTCAATTATAATTCCATTATTTTTTGAAAAATACGATGGAGTAGTTTGGGAAAATGAAAATGACAATCAAGGTACTCAAACACACCAATTTATTTTCAATAATACTGAACCTAAAAGTTTTACTATGTATGATTTAGATATCCAATTGCCTCCGGGGGAGTGCTATCCAAATCCTATCCTCCCTGAATATGAACTCATAGAAAGTGAAAACAGTTTTCAATTAACATATTATATGGATTTTTCACCAGAAATAGTTGCACCAGTTCCTTTGTTCTATATTATGACGGTGTCGAATGATGGTAATAGTTTACTCTTTCAGCGAACGACAAATCTTTCGCCTGAAGTATATGAACCAACGCCAGATGAATACTACTTCCGTACATCGCTAGAAAACCCTTGTCCTAACTAAATTACCACAAAAAAATGCCTTTATTTGTTGGCCTTGGAACGCTAAAAAACACACTCACGAGTGGGTTTTTATTTGTGAAATATAAAAACCAAAGTTTACAAATAGATTCATTGTTCAACCTTTAATTTTTCGGATAAATTTTATGTTCCATAATGACATTAATTTTAATACCATAGCTGGATTAATGAAAAATATAAATCCTCAAATGATATACCTTCATTTAATCTTAACGAAGAAGAATTGGACTTTTTTCGAACTTTAATTTTTCCCTATTTTTGTTGTAAACCAATTACAATTTTTATTTGATGATTTTATTTTCTCAAGCAACCTCAATCATAGTCATTTTTGTCACTCTCTTGTGGATCTGGAGTGTATTTATTAAAAATGTTAGTATTATAGATATCTTTTGGGGTTTAGGTTTTGTGAGTGTCAATATGTTTTATGCGTGTATGTCTGGAGATTTAACAGCAAGAAAACTATTAGTTTTTATACTAGTAAGCATTTGGGGGCTTCGACTCGCAATTTATTTAGCGATAAGAAATAGTGGTAAAGGAGAAGATTTTAGATATCAACAGTTCAGAAAAAACTATGGCCCTAAACGTTATTGGTGGTTTAGTTTCTTCCAAACATTTTTATTGCAAGCCGTTTTGATTATGATCATATCACTTCCGCTTTTGGGAATCAATACGAGCAGTAGCTCTGGCGCTTTAAACGGGCTGGATTATTTAGGAATTTTGGTGTGGTCAATTGGTTTTATTTTTGAAGCAGGTGGAGATTATCAGTTGATGCGCTTTAAGCAAAACCCAAAAAATAAAGGAAAAATTCTAGATATCGGATTTTGGAAATACAGTCGCCATCCAAATTATTTTGGAGACGCAGCTGTTTGGTGGAGCTATGCTATTTTTAGTATCGCTTCCGGGTGTTATTGGCAAATAATAGGGTCCATTATAATGACCTTATTAATCCTTAAAGTATCTGGGGTGACTTTGCTTGAGAAATCGTTAAAAGACACCAAACCTCTTTATAGAGATTACATTAAACAAACCAGCTCTTTTTTACCTTGGTTTCCTAAAAAATAAATAATCATGGATATAAGTGTAAAAAATATTCTGTTTTTTCTCCTAATGGTCTGGGGGTTTCCACTAGGATATTATAGAAGTAAATTTCGAAAAATCATCTATGACACCGATAGTTGGACCATAAATATTAAACCTCTTTTTTGGAAAGAATTAAAAGGACTCTTTGGAACTATTTACCCTGAGAATCTTAAGTATAAAAAATTTAGAAAGTTCTACTTAGTTTATCTTTGTATTTATTTATTATTGTTACTATCTTATCTTTCTGTTTGATTTCAATACTGATAATTAAAATATTTTGAATGGGTCATAAGCAGTCTTTAAAACACAGTTCTATTGTTCTAGAGGACTTTGTACTTAACCCTCTGCCAATTATTGCATCCAATCTTTTAGACCCTGAAACTCGAGATTTTTATTCGACAAAATCAGAATTGAGCCAAAAATAGCGTTCACTTTTGGGGTTCGAACTCGGTAGTTTGACTTACTTTTGTCGAAGATCAAGCTGCATGTAGTGCATTATATACATCAATTCCAGACTCTAATTTCGAATTATTAAACGATTAGTAAAAAATTGATTCATTAGAATCGGTTCTTTTTTTAAACTATATATCGAATCAGCATTATTAGCCTTGAAAAAGTAATTTTTGGATTTATGTTATTTAGCTATTTCTCCGATTTTAAAGAGCTTAAGATAGAATTAAAATAATTTTCAATTTTTAAATCTGTAATGCCTTTCATGGGTTTTTTTGGTTTTCCATTTTTGCGGTGTAAATAAAGACCTTCCATGTTTTCGGTCATTGCAGCAGTATTACCTAATTTCATATCGCTTAAAACACACTCGATACTTCCATCACGAGTCAGAAAAGTCATATTATAGCTCATATCAAAACTATTTACAAAACCCATGGATTTTGTCTCGTACAAACCTGGTGCTTGTTCTTGAACAACAATTTCTTCTGATGGCGTTGCCGAAAGAATAATGTCTTCTGGATAGTCATATTTTTTTGCGATAATACCATAGACCATTTCGTAATTTTCAGCAGCCGTTTTATTGTTTAAAACAAATGCCGATGAGTTCATTACAGATTTGATACCAACAATTGCCTTTTTTTCATCTGTTTGAACGTATTTGAATTCCAAGTTCTTTTCTTGTGCCTTAACTAAAAAGAACAAAAATAGACTGATGATAAATAAAAATGGTTTCATAAAAACGAGTGGAATTATTGATTTTTAGTTTGATTGTAGTAATGCGCTATTTTATAAATATTCCCATATTTAAACCACTTTTTATCGCTGGTCCGTTTCATGAATTTTTTGTTATCTGAAGTGATTTTTTTCATCTGTTTTCTAAAATTTAAAGCTGTAAGCTTTGAAATTTCACCATTTTTTAAAGCTAAGAAACTCAACATTTGACCTTCGTTAAATGATACTGCATTGTTTCCTGAAGCCGAAGCGTAACCGCCTTCCGAAATTTGTGCTTTTGGGTTTTGAAATACAGTCAGGTGTTCGCCATAGTAAAGTGTGACATAAAACTTACGTTTCCCTGTTTTTTTCTTTAAATTTTTAGGCAATGAAAGAATAATTAATCCATCATAAGAAATTAATGTACAATCGTCAGCTTTGATTGTTCTGGCTTTGTCACCTTTTTTTAATCGATATCGAAAAGAATTGATATCATTTCCTTTATAGGAATAACCTCGTACTTGTCCATTGAGCTCACTTCCATCAGCTAAAATAATTGTGCCTTGTAGCCAAGAGGCACCAACATATTTTTTGGTTGTACTAGAATTACCAGAGTTATAAAAAGTGCGTCCTTCCTGCGCCGTTGAAGTTTGACCTACGCACAAAAATGCGATGATTGTAATAAGTTTTCTCATGTTAAATTAATTTTTTTTAAAAATACATTTTTTGTTTCTAATTACAACTAAAATACATTTAAATAAGTTGCTTTATGCAACTTTTGTTGTTGAGACTAATTTTTAGAGATTCTAGGATTTCTAAATATGCTCGTTGCTTCAAGAGATCAAAAGGTGAAACGATTTGTGTATGCAGCTAGTAGTTCTACTTATGGAGATTCCAATATACTCCCTAAAAAAGAAGATGAAATTGGTCCGCCTTTATCTCCATATGCTATTACTAAATATGTCAACGAATTGTATGCCACAATTTTTAAATATAGTTTTAATTTAGATACTGTCGGATTGCGGTATTTTAATGTTTTTGGAAGAAAACAAGATCCAAATGGGGCATATGCGGCGGTCATTCCAAAATTTGTAATCCAATTGATAAATCACGAATCGCCTACTATTAACGGAGATGGTTCAAATTCTCGTGATTTTACTTATATTGACAATGTCATTAGAATGAATCTTTTAGCATTATCAACAAAAGCAGAGTCAGCATTAAATCAAATATATAACACTGCTGTGGGCGATCGGACAACTTTAGTTCAACTTGTGCATAGTTTAAAAAAATATTTATCTAAATTTGACACTGCGATTGTAAACGTCAAAGTAATTCATGGTCCAGACAGATTAGGAGACATTCCTCACTCACAGGCCTCGATTGACAAAGCAGTTAGATTATTAAATTATAAACCAACCCATAGCTTCGAAAGTGGTCTAGAAAACGCTGTCGAATGGTATTGGAAACAGTTTAAAAGTTAACCAAAAAATGAGTATAAGTACAATTTGTTGTATTGGAGCAGGCTATGTAGGTGGACCAACAATGTCCGTGATTGCCCAAAAAAATCCTTCCATAAAAGTGATTGTAGTGGATATGAATCAAGCACGTATTGATGCTTGGAACTCAGAAGATCTAGATAAACTTCCTATTTTTGAACCAGGATTAGATGCTGTTGTAGCAGAAGCACGAGGTCGAAATCTATTTTTTTCTACGGATGTTGAAGGAGCTATTCACGATGCTGATATGATTTTTATTTCCGTTAATACGCCTACCAAAACCTATGGAGCTGGCAAAGGGATGGCAGCAGATTTACAATATGTAGAACTCTGTGCGCGTCAAATCGCTAAAATTGCAACCTCTGACAAAATAGTCGTTGAAAAATCGACCTTGCCGGTAAAAACAGCCAAGGCTATTAAAGACATCTTAGAAAATACAGGAACAGGAGTTAATTTTGAAATACTATCCAATCCTGAGTTTTTGGCAGAAGGTACTGCAGTTCAAGATTTAGAAGCACCAGATCGTGTTTTGATTGGTGGCGACCAAACAGAAAGTGGATTCAAAGCCATTCAAGCTTTAGTTGACATTTATGCGACTTGGGTCCCAAAAGATCAAATTATCACTACGAATTTATGGTCTTCAGAATTATCAAAATTGACCGCTAATGCATTTTTAGCACAACGCGTTTCTTCTATTAATGCCTTGACAGAACTTTGTGAGTCAACAGGTGCCAATATCGATGATGTAGCCAAAGCTATTGGAACAGACTCTCGTATTGGTCCTAAATTTTTAAAAGCATCTGTAGGATTTGGAGGCTCTTGTTTTCAAAAAGATATTTTAAACTTAGTATACATATGCAAATCTTTAGGGTTAGAGCAAGCTGCCGATTATTGGGAGCAAGTAATCATAATGAATAACCACCAAAGAAGTCGTTTTGCACAGCAAATAGTCACTTCTTTATATGGAACTGTTGCTGGAAAGAAAATCGGATTTTTAGGATGGGCCTTTAAAAAAGACACCAATGATACGAGGGAATCTGCAGCGATTTACATTGCTGATAAGTTGATTGAAGAACAGGCGCATATACAAGTTTATGATCCAAAAGTAACGGCTATTCAAATGCAGTCGGATTTGAACGGGTTAAATAGCAGAACAGATTCAGAAAACGCTAAGTTTTTAAACATTCATAACAGCCCGTATGAAGCTTTACAAGGCACACATGCACTGGCGGTAATTACTGAATGGGATGAATTTAAAACGTATGATTGGCAAAAGATATATAACGGCATGCTTAAACCGGCTTTTATTTTTGATGGTCGTAATATTTTAGATCAAAAAGAATTAGAAACAATTGGATTCATATACAAATCAATTGGAAGATAATATGAGTCCACAAACAATCTTAGTCACAGGTGCAGCTGGTTTTATTGGATTTCATCTATGTGAACGCCTTTTAAAACAAGGACACCGTGTCGTTGGATTGGATAATATAAATGATTATTATAATGTAGATCTGAAATATGGACGACTTAAGGAATTAGGGATTCATCGATCGGATGCAGAACATTTTGATACAGTTGTTTCTGGTAGTATTTACGGAGATTTATTTCATTTCGTTCGTCTAAACCTCGAAGACAGAAAGGCTTTGCCTGAACTATTTAAAAGTTATCAATTTGACAGTGTTTGTAACTTAGCCGCCCAAGCAGGTGTGCGTTATTCTATTGAAAATCCAGAAGCTTATATTGATAGTAATGTGTCTGGATTTCTTAATGTTTTAGAATGTTGTCGCCATCACAAAATTTCTCGCCTAGTGTATGCGAGTAGCTCGAGTGTCTACGGAAATAGCGATGCAGTTCCTTTTGAAGAAACTGCCGCTGTAGATCACCCAATTAGTTTGTATGCCGCTACCAAAAAATCCAACGAATTAATGGCACATACGTATAGCCATCTTTACAATATTGAAACAATTGGATTGCGATTTTTTACTGTTTATGGTCCTTGGGGCCGTCCAGACATGGCTTTATTTCTATTTACGGAAGCGATTTTAAATAATAAGCCAATTAAGGTTTTTAATGAAGGTAAACTCTCTAGAGATTTTACTTATATCGATGATATCGTTGAAGGGGTTGAGAATACACTTTTGAAGACCTCCAAAGAAAAAGAGTTGTATAAATTATATAATATAGGGAATAGCCAGCCTGTACAGCTTTTAGACTTTATAGAAGCGATTGAAAAAAGTACAGGTAAAACTTCAAAACGTGTTATGATGCCGATGCAAGCTGGGGATGTTAATCAAACCTGGGCAAATGTCGAGCATTTAAAAACAGACTATGACTACCAACCTTCTACGGATTTAGAAGTTGGTGTAGAAGCCTTCGTAAATTGGTATAAGTCTTTTTACAGTTAGATATTAGAGGAGAAAAAGCACTATAAGCTGAAGCAGTTGATTTTGAATAATCATTAAATTATAAAACTTTTTGAATCCAAAGCATCACAAACCTACAAGAAAAGTATCAGGCTTTTTGAAAATGTTGTGAAACTCTAATTTATCATCTACTTAATTTTTATTTAATTTTTTATTAGACACCAAAATTCACAATAAACGTGATATGGATATTCTAGCCTGTGAAATACCAGTCATAGCCGAGATCCCACTAATAAAAACAGGGATAAACACATTGTTTTCTAATCCAAATGATCGTTCAGCTTTAGCAGAATCTTTTAGAATTTTGACCACTAATATGGATTTTGTATTGCCTTCTCAAGGAGGTGGAAAAGCCATTTTTTGTACCTCTACAATCAAAGGAGAGGGTAAAACTTTTATAAGTTTAAATTTTTCTTTAGCAATGGCTAGTTTAAATAAAAAGGTTCTACTAATAGGGGCAGATTTAAGAAACCCTCAACTTCACACTTACGCGAATATTAATAAAAATCAACTAGGATTGTCTAATTATTTAATGGACACTTCTTTTGATTGGAGGTCCTCAGTAAAAAAGGTGTTTGATAAACAGCTAAATCATGATATCTTGTTTTCAGGGGCTATTCCTCCAAACCCTGCTCATTTATTGGCAAATGGCAATTTTGAAACTCTCATAGAAGAAGCCAAATCGCTTTACGACTACGTGATTGTAGATTTAGCACCTACTATTCTTGTAACTGATACCTTATTGGTAGCCCATCTCGCGGATGCGACGATATGTGCTGTGCGTGCGAGTTACACGGATAAAAAACTCATTCCTTTCTCTGTAGAGTTAAGTAAGACGAAACGTCTTCTAAACATGAGTTATGTTATCAATGGTGTAAAAGAGAATGGATCTTACGGATATAATTACAATTACGGATATAACTACGGTTATGGAGATGAGGAAAGTTAACTAAAAAACTAAGTTGTTGTCAACGCTTTCAACTCTTTAATGGTGCTTTCAGGCTCAGAACTTTTAAATACAAAACTACCGGCCACCAACACATCAGCCCCTGCCTCTTTAAGGGCTTTGGCATTTGAAGAGGTCACTCCGCCATCTATTTCTATGAGTGTAGATGCGCCTTTAGATTCAATAAGTGCTTTCAGTTGTTTCACTTTGTCGTACGTGTTCTCAATAAAACTTTGACCACCAAAACCAGGATTAACACTCATGATACATACCAAGTCAATGTCATTAATTGTATCTTCTAAAACATTAATGTTTGTGTGTGGGTTTAAGGCTACGCCAGCTTTCATACTTTCTGCTTTAATAGCTTGTAGGGTTCTGTGAAGGTGTGTACATGCTTCATAATGCACGGTAAGAATATCACTCCCTAAGTCTGCAAATGTTTTGATATAACGATCGGGATCGACAATCATCAAATGCACATCAATAGTTTTTTTAGCATGTTGACCAATCGCCTTTAAAACAGGCATTCCAAAAGAAATATTAGGCACAAATACCCCATCCATAATATCAATATGAAACCAGTCGGCTTCACTAGAATTAACCATTTCAATATCTTTTTGAAGGTTAGCAAAATCGGCTGCTAATATAGAGGGTGCAATTTTGGTTGTGCTCATGTGTTTCTATTTTGAATTACAAAAATAATATAAAAAATAAACCCCTACCAATTGGCAGGGGTTTTGTTATTAACCTAAATAGGTTTTTAAAATTTTACTTCTCGACGTATGCTTTAAACGTCGAATCGCTTTTTCTTTTATTTGACGAACTCTTTCTCTAGTGAGGTCAAACGTTTCTCCTATTTCTTCTAAAGTCATCGGGTGTTGATTTCCGAGTCCAAAATACAATCGGATCACATCCGCTTCCCTTGGTGTGAGTGTTTCTAAGGCACGTTCAATTTCTGTACGTAATGATTCATGTAATAAATCCCTATCTGGATTTGGAGACTCTCCACTTCGTAATACATCGTATAGATTAGAATCTTCTCCTTCAACTAAAGGTGCGTCCATGGATACGTGTCGTCCAGAATTTTTCATAGACTCCTTAACATCGTTAATAGTCATGTCTAGCTCCTTGGCAATTTCTTCGGCACTAGGAGGACGTTCATGAGATTGCTCTAGAAACGCATAAGTTTTATTTATTTTATTAATCGAACCAATTTTATTCAATGGCAAACGAACAATACGAGATTGCTCTGCTAAAGCTTGAAGTATAGATTGACGGATCCACCAAACCGCATAAGAAATAAATTTAAATCCTCTAGTTTCATCAAAACGTTGAGCAGCTTTGATCAATCCTAAGTTTCCTTCGTTAATTAAATCAGGGAGTGTCAACCCTTGATTTTGATATTGCTTCGCCACAGATACCACAAAACGCAAGTTGGCTTTGGTTAATTTTTCCAAAGCAATTTGATCCCCAGCTTTAATACGTTGTGCCAATTCTACTTCTTCATCGGCTGTAATTAAATCTACTTTTCCAATTTCTTGAAGGTATTTATCTAGAGATGCTGTTTCTCTGTTGGTAACCTGCTTGGTAATTTTTAACTGTCTCATTTAAAAATATTTTTTAAAAATGGTTAATTGGTTGTGTCAATAAGTTATACGACCAATTGATACATTATGTTACAAAAAAAACCGTTTTTAAATTTAAAAACGGTTTTTTTGATTTTATTAAGTTAAAATTTAACGTCTGTTATCACGTTTGCGATTGTCACGTCCACCAGAACGTTTATCATCTCTTGGTGGTCTAGCAACATACCCTTCTGGTTTTTCTAACAATGCTTTACGCGATACTTTCTCTTTACGTGTTCTTGGATCTTGCCCAAAATACTTCACATCAAAAATATCACCCATGTTCACAACATCAGATACATTTTCAGTACGCTCCCATGCCAATTCACTTACGTGAAGTAACACTTCGTTTCCTGGTGCATCCATATATTCTACAACTGCTCCAAAGTCAAGCATTTTAATTACTTTAACCTGGTAGGTGTTTCCAAGTGATGGTTTAAACATTAAAGAATCAATTTTAGCCAAAACAGCATCAATACCATCTTGATCTGTCCCTAAGATTTCAACAATTCCTTCTTCTGTTACTGGATCTTCATTGATAACAATTGTAGTTCCCGTAGTTTTTTGAAGTTCTTGAATTACTTTTCCTCCAGGTCCAATAAGTGCTCCAATAAATTCATTTGGAATCACTCGAGTTACCATTTTTGGAGAGTGTGGCTTCACATCTGCTGCTGGAGCAGCAATTGTTTCTGTTAATTTATCAAGAATATGTAAACGACCTGCACGTGCTTGTTTTAAAGCATTGACAAGAATTTCATAAGACAATCCTTTGATTTTAATATCCATTTGACACGCTGTAATTCCTTCGGCAGTACCAGTCACTTTAAAATCCATATCTCCTAAGTGATCTTCATCTCCTAAAATATCAGACAATACAGCATAACGATCTCCATCAGAAATTAAGCCCATCGCAATTCCAGAGACAGGTCGTTCAATTTGAACCCCCGCATCCATCAATGCCATAGTACCAGCACAAACGGTCGCCATTGAAGACGATCCATTAGATTCTAAAACTTCAGAAACTACTCTTACAGTGTAAGGACAATCCGCAGGTATCATACCTTTTAAACCACGTTGTGCAAGATTTCCATGTCCTACTTCACGACGAGACGTTCCTCTTAAAGGACGTGCCTCACCTGTACAGAAAGGAGGGAAGTTGTAGTGCAAGTAAAAGTTTTCTTCACCTTCATAAGAAGGCATGTCAATTTTATTTGAATCTCTTGAAGTTCCAAGGGTTACAGTTGCTAGCGCTTGTGTTTCTCCACGTGTAAAAATTGAAGATCCGTGTGTTGATGGTAAATAATCAACCTCACACCAAATTGGTCTGATTTCGTCTGTTTGACGTCCATCTAAACGTACACCTTCACTCAATGTTAATTCACGTACAGCTTCTTTTTCAGCTTTACTGTAGTAGCCACTAACCAAGTGACCAAATTCTTCATTTTCTTCTTCAGTAAAAGAGGCTTTTACTTCTTCTTTTACTTCAGCAAATGCGGCACCACGTTCAGCTTTAGAAGTTCCTTTTTTAGCAATTGCATAACATTTGTCATACGCCATGTCATGAATACGCTTCTCTAAATCTTCGTTTACTTCAGCTGTTTCATATTCACGTACTTCTTTTTTTCCAAATGCTTCTGCAAGACGTATTTGCGCTGCAACCTGAACTTTAATAGCTTCATGTGCAAATTTAATAGCGTCTGCCATTTCTTCTTCAGAAACTTCATCCATTTCACCTTCTACCATCATTACAGAATCTGCAGAAGCACCAATCATCATTTCAAGATCAGAATCTACTAATTGTGCACGGCTTGGGTTGATGACGAATTCACCGTTTACACGAGCAACTCGTACTTCAGAAATTGGGCATTCGAATGGAAAATCACTTAATTGAATGGCTGCAGATGCAGCTAAACCTGCAAGTGCATCAGGCATTACATCTTCGTCATGAGACATCAATTGAATCATTACTTGTGTTTCTGCATGATAATCTTTAGGAAATAATGGACGTAAGACACGATCCACTAAACGCATTGTTAAAACTTCACCATCGCTTGGGCGTGCTTCTCTTTTGAAGAAACCACCTGGGTAACGTCCTGCTGCTGCAAATTTCTCGCGATAATCTACCGTTAAAGGTAAAAAGTTTACATCCGATTGTTTGTAGTTTGAGACCACAGTACATAACAACATGGCTTTCCCCATTTGTACGACTACGGATCCGTGGGCTTGCTTTGCGAGCTTGCCCGTTTCGATGGAGATTTCTCTTCCATCACCTAGGTCTATGACCTCTTTAAATACTTTTGGTATCATAATTTTTTATTCTAATTAAACATTGGTGTTGTGTTGTTGTCGTTGTGTGGTGTGACCAATGAAAAACTCTAATTAGCTTCTTCTATTATTTATGAACTTTAAAAGTGTTAAAACTTAAAAAACCACGCATGAAGCGTGGTTTGTAATATTATTTTCTTAATCCTAATTCTTTTACGATCGCACGATATCTTAAAATATCTGATTTCATTAAATAATCTAATAATGAACGACGTTTTCCAACTAGTTTTACTAATGAGCGTTCTGTATTGTAATCTTTACGATTTTGTTTTAAATGCTTCGTTAAGTGATTGATTCTTTCTGTGAATAAGGCAATTTGTCCTTCTGAAGATCCCGTATCTTTGGCATCTTTCCCATGTTTTTTAAAGAGTTTCTCTTTAGCTTCTTTTGTTAAATACATTCCAATATTATTTAAATAATTTTTATGCTGTTAACTACGTCTATCGTAATTAGTTGGCAAATATAGTGATTTTCTGTTGGTTAACCCATGTGGTTATCTATTTTATTTTAAGTCAATTAATGGGTTTGATTTATTAATTATAAAGCAAAAAAAGACGAACCATAGGTTCGTTTTAATAGTTGTTTTAAGGAGTTTAATTACAAAACATCAATAGTTGTGGTAACATCTAATGTAATTACAAGATCAAATCTCACCTGTGTACTTGAAACCGTCCCAATTGAGGTTGCGGTAATTTCACTAGTGTTTTTTAAATCGTTTGCAATCGTATTTAATTCTGAAGAGCTACCAACAGAATAAACAGTAATGCTGTCTTCTAGGTTGATATCAGCAACTGCAATTACCGTATCGCCAAAGCTTAAAGAAACTTCTGTAGCAGTGGCACCTTCTGCGCCTGTAAAATTAATGACTTTAAAAGTTAATGAGTTGATTTTAACTCCTTGAATCAAATCTAAATTTGTTTGAATTTCTTCATTCGTTTCCAGATTGATTGTTGAAGTTTCAGTCCAAGTTTGAGCTTGTTCCATTTGAATCTTCAATAACAGTCACATTTAAAGAGGTAGAGAAGTCTTGAGTAAGGTCAAACTCGGTTAATTCATCTAATTTGTCGCAAGAGAAAATTGTAAACGTTGCAAGTAGTGTGGCACTAAATTTTGAAATTAGATTTATTATAATGGTTGATTCATAATAATTTATTAGTAAACTTTTTATCAACTAAGCTCTTAAAGGTTGGTTTGATATTAAATCAATGTACTGATTCACTTTATTTTTTAATTCACTTCTCGGAGTAATAAAATCTAAAAACCCATGCTCTTTCACAAACTCGGCGGTTTGAAATCCATCTGGCAATTCTTTGCCAGTAGTATCTCTTACGACTCGAGGACCAGCAAATCCAATAAGTGCTCCAGGCTCACTGATGTTAATATCTCCTAACATAGCAAATGAAGCTGTTGTTCCGCCAGTTGTAGGATCGGTACAAAGTGAAATATACGGAATATTGGCGTCTGCGAGTTGCGCAAGTTTTGCTGATGTTTTTGCAAGTTGCATAAGCGATAAAGCGGCTTCCATCATACGAGCACCTCCAGATTTTGAAATAATCATGAAAGGTAAATTGTTATGAAGTGCATGATCAGCAGCACGTGCAATTTTTTCTCCAACAACAGACCCCATAGAACCCCCAATAAAACTAAAGTCCATACAAGCGATTACCAAGTCTTTACCTTTGGATTTCCCCACAGCAGTTCGCACAGCATCATTCAAATTTGTTTTTGATTGCGCAGCTTTCAAACGGTCTGTATAAGCTTTATTATCTACAAATTTCAAAGGATCTTTGGATGTAATATTTGAATCTAATTCTTTGAATTTGTTATCATCAAAAAGCATTTCAAAATATTCATTACTTCCAATACGAACGTGGTACCCATCTTCTGGACTGATATAGAAATTTCTTTCTAACTCATCAGTTTCAATGACTTTCCCAGTTGGAGATTTGTACCAAAGTCCTTTGGGTGTGTCACGTTTTGCTTCAGTAGGTGTTTGAATTCCTTTGTCTTTTCTTTTGAACCAAGCCATATAATTAGTGTCTAAACGGTAAAATTAAAGTACAAAACTACACAAATTTTATAATGTATCGACATTATTTAAATCTTCAAATGCTTTTTTAAGTCTCGCAATGAATGCTTTTTCACCTTCACGTAACCATCGTCTTGGA
>Ga0209534_10003850_pt1 | contig 14088 bp, 10 predicted proteins | sample COG_07_FD_184751 | JGI IMG/M metagenome (GOLD analysis project Ga0209534, IMG submission 184751) | Pelagic Microbial community sample from North Sea - COGITO 998_met_07 (SPAdes) (version 2) | ecosystem: Environmental > Aquatic > Marine > Neritic zone/Coastal water | place: Helgoland, sampling...
TCAGCTTACTAAATCCATTGGCTTGGGCGCAGTTTATTGACGCCTGGAAAAACGGAGACTTTAAATCCAAATAAGGCGTTAAGTAGATCTTGAAAGCAATCCGGCATACCGTTTCCACCCTTTTACTCCTTGCCTTTTGCCTCGTTTCATACGGGCAGAACACCATGGTTCGTGGAACGATATCGGACGACAACGGTTCGCCAATCAGTGAGGCTACCATAACTATTCCTGGCACCGACTATCACGCTACAACGCAGGATGATGGATCATATAGCCTTGAAATACCTTCAAATCGAGAAGTTCGTTTGGTGTTTCGACATGTTTCTTTCAGAACATATGAGAAGTTCATCACCGGCGGGCCAAATGAAACCATCGAAATGAGTCCGCGGCTAGTACCAGACGCCATTATGGGGCAAGAATTTGTGGTTTCCGAAGAACGTTTGAGAGAGAAACCGATGCGCATCATTGAAGTTGGTGACGTAAGACTGAATCCGTCTGTTACAGGAAGTGTGGAGTCGCTCCTTGCGAGTCGGGCGCTTGGAGTCAGTTCAAACAATGAGCTCAGCTCACAATACTCCGTTCGGGGTGGGAATTTTGACGAAAACCTCATCTATGTAAACGGCATCTTGGTATATAGACCATTTTTGGTTCGCAGCGGACAACAGGAAGGATTGAGCTTTGTTAATGGTGATTTGGTGGAAGACATTAGCTTTTCTTCTGGTGGTTTTGAGGCTAAGTATGGAGATAAAATGTCGAGTGTGCTTGACATCACCTATAAAAAACCGGAGAAATTTGCGGGCTCGGTTTCAGCAGGATTACTCGGCGCTAATGCCCACTTGGAAAACGCATCGGACAATGGACGATTCACACAGCTTCATGGATTTCGATATTATTCAAACCAATACATCCTCGCCGGTTCTGATGTTCAGGGGTCTTATCGCCCGTTTTTCCTAGACTATCAGACCTATCTGACCTATGCACCAAACACTGAATGGGAATTTTCATTTCTTGGCAACTATTCTCAAAACAAGTATCAGTTCACTCCGGAAAACAGGCAATCTTCATTTGGAACCGTCAGTAGTTCCATTGGCATCAACGCCTTTTTTGATGGCCAAGAGGTAGACGATTACCGAACAGCATTTGGCGCCTTCACCACCACATGGAAGCCTCGCCATAATTGGAACATACGCTGGATCACCTCTGCATTCCGATCTCAGGAAAGCGAGACATTCGACATTGAGGCCTCTTATCGATTATCAGAATTGGAAACGGACTTAAGCAAGGAGTCGTTCGGTGACGAGGCGTTTATTATCGGAACGGGCTCCTATCTCGACCATGCTCGAAACTATCTGGATGCGGTTGTAGTATCAACGGAACTACAGGGAGAAATCAAAACTAATGGTAATGCTTGGCTCTGGGGGCTTCGATACCAAAGAGACGATATCAATGATGTGCTCAGTGAATGGAGCCTAATCGATTCGGTCGGATACAGCTTGCCATATGACGGTGAAGAAGTAAATCTGCTTGAAACAATAAAATCGGTTAATCGAGTGGCCTCGAATCGAGCCATGGGTTACCTCCAGCGCGATTGGATGTTTGATCTGGACACGAACGAACTATACGTTACCGTAGGCGGTCGGTTCAATTATTGGGATTTAAACAATCAAACAACCCTAAGTCCGCGCATCCAGCTTGCCTTTAAGCCCGATTGGGACAAGTTGACCAAGAAGGATGGCGAAACGAAATTTAAGCCGCGAGATTGGCTGTTTAGAGCTAGCTGGGGATATTACCATCAACCAGCGTTTTACAGAGAAATGCGTGACCTGTTTGGAACAGTTAACCCCACCGTCCGGGCACAAACCTCCATTCATTATGTATTAGGAGCAGATCATAATTTTCGGATGTTAAAGCGCGAGTTTAAGTTTGTTGGAGAAGCCTATTACAAGCAGCTTCAAGACATCATTCCATATGAGCTGGACAACGTCCGAATTCGATACTACGCTGAAAACAACGCGAAGGGATACGCAACGGGATTAGATCTCAAGCTAAATGGTGAGTTCGTTAAGGGCATCGAATCATGGGCCAGTATCTCCGTAATGAAGACAATGGAGGACATTGAGAACGATCAATACATGAGCTACACGTCACTTTTTGTGGATACAATTATTCATTCTCCTATTCGCTACGCACAAACGATTGACAGTGGATTGATTTATCCAGGATACATCGCGCGCCCAACAGACCAACGCGTCAATTTTGCCTTAACGTTTCAAGACTACCTTCCTAAGTACGAGTTCATTCAGATGCACCTGAGTCTACTTTTTGGTTCAGGACTTCCAACCGGACCGCCTAGCTATACTCGATACAAGGATATCTTTAGAATGCCTCAATATCGCCGAGTAGACATCGGCTTTAGCGCCCGATTAAAAGAGGAGGGTAAGAAGTCAAAGTATGCCGCAATGGACTATATAAAATCAGCATGGTTTAGCCTTGAAGTTTTCAATTTACTAGATATAGACAACACGATTAGCTACTTGTGGATTAAAGATGCACGAAACGTTGAATACGGAGTACCTAACTACCTGACTGGAAGAAGAGTAAACGCAAAATTAGTAGTGAAATTTTGAGCCGCATAATTTCAATATTACTGCTTTTCGTCCTGCTCATCTCATGCGAGAAAGATGGACCTATCCCCTCCTCATACCCTGCAAAAACGCTTCAAGACTATTATGATCTAAACGTCTCAGGAGATGTCTCAATCGACGTATGGATCCATGCGGGAAATCATCCTTCGTTTACAAACAGGGTTGCCGATGATCCAGTGCTCATCCGATTTTTCAGACCAGAAGAAGCGTCCAACATTACGCTCTTCATCAATGACTCCATTAAATTCCCAGATAGTCTTGCCCTTTATAGGCAGTCAAATCAGGAATTCGAAACAGAAGCCGGTGGACTTTTTGGAACCTTTAGGCTGTCATATCCAAAAAGCAACCATGCGAGATTGGTGCGCATTGGCATGAAACAAAACGATTCGATTCTAATTTCTGATCCAATCACAATAAGACCAAACGAGTTTTCTACCAATACCAAAAACGCAAGCAATGTGAGCGTCGAAACAACGGCGGATGGTCGAGCAAGTTTCGAATGGAATGGATCTTTCGATGGCGCAGGCAACAATTTAGTTATGCTGACGAATAGCGGCGGATCTAGGTTTTGCGCGGTTGAAACAACAGATGGATCCTTCCTGTTCCACAATTTAAGAAATGTCGCAACCGACTTCACACCTGACCTTTACGACCCACGACTCAAGGAAGGTCAATCCTATACCCTTGAGATATTCATGACCGACAATGCGGGCTGGATGCGGAACTATCGTTCCGTTGATTTTAAGATGGACAGCACCACCATCCAATCCTTTGATTGATCATATTTGCGCTGAAAATGAACGATGCATTCAAAGTTATAGACCTCGGTAGAATGTCCTATGCGAAGGCGCTAGAAGAGCAAGAGCGTCACTTTAATGGCATTCTAGATAAAAAGCGCAACGGAATCCCTCATGATGATAATGTACTTCTTCTGGTTGAGCATGAGCCTGTGTATACATTGGGTAAGTCTGGAGACTTACAAAACCTGGTTAGCGATCCGAAACTTGTAGGCGCAGAATTTTACAAGACAACCCGTGGTGGTGATATCACTTATCATGGACCAGGTCAAATAGTTGGCTATCCAATCTTTGATTTGGAGCAATTTGAAATGGGAGTAGGTAAGTATATCTGGAGCATTGAAGAGTCTATTTCAGACGTTATTTCCGTTTTTGGATTAAAAGGAGAACGACTCTCTGATGCTAGCGGCGTCTGGCTGGATCCTGAGACAAAAAATGTACGGAAAATTTGTGCTATCGGGGTGAAAGCGAGCCGGTATGTGACTATGCACGGATTCGCATTTAACGTAAATACCAATCTTGAGTTCTACAATCACATTGTGCCCTGTGGCATTCAGGACAAAGGCGTAACGAGTCTCCAAAACGAATTAAAGGTAGAGCTAGACTTTGAAAAAATAAAGGCCTCCACAGTGGAAGCCTTTAAGAATCATTTTATACGGGTCAACTAGTCGTTATCTGCCAAACTTCTTCAAGGCATCCTTGGCCTTCTTCTTGGCAGCGTCCTCGGCTTTTTTCTTCTCGGCATCTGCTTTCTTCTTCGCCTCGGCCTCAAGTCGCTTTTTCTCAGCATTGGCCTTCGCCTTAGCATCGTCCGCAGCTTTTCGTGCCGCAGCTTCCGCATCTTCCTTAGCCTTCTCCGCCTCTGCCCGTGCCTTTGCTTCAGCGTCGGCTTTCGCTTTATCAACCTCATCGCGCGCTTGATTTTCAAGCTCATCTTTCTTTTTATTGAGCTCATCCACGGCTTGACCCTTAAGATCATCGGCGGCCGACCCCGCAGTGGTTCCAGCCATTCTAGGTATCACAGTTGGGTCTTCGCTTGTTCCTTTTATATCCAAGTCAACCTTGACTCTTTCTGGAAGCGCTGCATTCACGCCGGCAGCTGACCCAGCCTTTGACAACAATCCACCAATGGCGGCAGAGGCCGCGCCACCCATCAACTTGGTTGGTATATCTAAGGCCAGCACGTAGTCAAGCGTACCATCAAAACCATGGCTTCCGCTGAAGTTGGCAGGTATCTCTTTTCCAATCGTGTAGTCTACTGGATCTACTTCCACCCGACCATTCTTAAACTTGAAGCTTACGTTCACATTGTCAAGTTTCATCTTCTTCAAACCATCGTACTTGACAGCGTCAGCTGCTTTTGCAAGCACTTTCGGGTTTTTTAAACTCACATTGTGTGTGGTTAGTTTTCCTTTACCATCCAACGTGTTTAGAGCCGGCTCCATATTCTGATCCAATTTGCCTTGCATTTTCACTTGTGAAGAGAACGCGCCAGTGGCATTTTCCATAATTGGGGCCATTTTCTGGACAATTTCTAGATACTCGTATGTGGTTGGAACATCCCATCGTGAAATAAGCATATCCACATTAAAATCTGGAACCACTGGATTGATAGTAGAATACAAACCACTAATATTCAAGCTACCCTCGAGCATTTTCATGGTCAACTGACGCATATCGAGCGTTTGATCTTTCATCACTACCTCTCCATTCACATCCGTAATGGTAAGATTATCGTATATCAAGGTCTTGATTTCGGTGTTAAGCTTAAAATCGAATCCTGCTGGAATTTCAGCAACACCAGCAGCCTCAGGTTCTTCGGTCGATTCTGTTTCCTCCGAAGCGGCTTCTTCCTCACCCATAAACTCATTGATATTCATGTAATTGGATCGGAATAAAAACCCACCCATTAAGGGTACATCTGCGACGTACCATTCTACAATATTGTCCACATGTCCTGTAAGTTGTATGTCTGACTCACCAACGTTCATCTTGAATTCTTTCAACAGCGCTGTTGAAGGCGTAAAAGACAACGAACACACTTCTATAATGGTTTCGTAAGGCATCTCGGGGTCTTTGTAATCAAAATTGCTCAGCACCAACATACCGCCCGCATGAAAGTCAGCGTAACGTTCTTCATCTATTGCGCTTTGATTTCCTTTAAGCTGTATGTCGCTTATCACTTTTCCAGTAATGCTTTGACCCTCTTCCAATGGGATTACATCGGCCAAAGAGGCCAAATCTAAATTCATGTCGATGTTGGCATCGATAAACGGATCTGAAATCGGAGTACGCATGTGTACCATCATGTCGACCGGATTATTCGCCAACTCCACATGAAATGTATTTAAGTCAATGACCGTGTTGTCGTCTGACCCACCTGGATTCTTTACGTGTAAATCGATCGCGATGTTCTCAGCCGCCTTTGGCAGGTCGGGATAGTGAAACATCGCATCATCAACCGTCAGATCGATCGCAAATGAAGGGAGTTGATCGCCGATCATGCGTCCTTTAGCCATTCCGCTTAAGGCCAAATTTCCATTTGTTTCAATGTCTTCAAAATCCGTTAAAAAGATGGCTGGGACAAGAGATAGTAAGCTTTTAAAAGAAGTCTCCTTTGTCGCGAAAGTCATGTCTAAATCAATCGGATCGCCATCCTCAGCCGGCATCGCAACCGAACCATCAAATCCAAGGTGAAGCGCGTTGAGCTTCAGATAGTTCTCGACAAACTCAAATTTCATATTTGGCATGTTCATATTCATGTCAAACTTCATATCAAGTGTCGTGTGGTTCAGATATGGAACACCGTCCATTTTAAATGTTATGCCGTCCGCGTCGGTCATTGTTTCGAGAAGAAAATCATCTTGGGTAAAATCTCCACTTCCCTCATGTGTGAAGTTTTCGAGATGCGCATACATACCCGCTGAACGATCGTCGTATACAATCTCTGCATTCCGAATAAAGTATTCACTCAACCCGATACTAAAGCCTCCGCCTTCTGATTCTGGGGCTTCTTCCACCTCTGGTTCTGACTCCTTACCCTCTTTGGCGATATCGTAATTAGCGGTGCCGTCTGCAAGAACGATAACATGAAGATTTGGAGTTTCCAGTCCGACAGAGTTGATCTGGATTTTTTCGCCATTGATCACGCTCATTAAGTCAAGGCTCAATTTCAGCGCTTCAATATCAGCCAGCTTCACACCCTCAAAAGGAGCGTGGCCGGTAACTACAATAGCCTCAATGGTCAATGTGAAATCCGGGAAACTTTCGAAAAGTGACAATCCAATATCCCCGAATTCCAATGTTGCATTGATATTCTTATTGGCTTCAGTTTCCACCAATTTGATGATGTCATCCTTGAAAACTATCGGTAGCACAATTGCAGCGCCAATAATCAAGACCACTACCACTAAAATGCCGATGAGTACCTTCTTCATAATACGTATATAATTGAGGGTCAAACGTACACAGAATGGTTGATAATTCGTGGCATCTGAAAGCAGAAAAGGACAATGATATCAATGGAGGTATCGGAAAAAAACAACGCATAAAAAAAGCCCCCAATATTGGGAGCTTTTCTAAAGTCAAGTGATTGATTAAGACGTCAAGGCAGCCTTTAAGGCCATCAACTTATTCTCAAGCTCAGTCAGGTCTTCCGACGTAATCGACTCTACACTGGCGAAACCAGCGTAAAACATCATAATTTCTTCTACGTGATCAACCACCTCGTCATCCAATTCAGTTTCAATCTCGCTGAGGACATTCATCAAGTTACTTGCGTGTACTTTCTGCTCGTATATGCCTTGAAAGATTGGACGGTTCTCCTCGCTCAACGCTTCATCTTTTACAATTCCAGTAGCAATGAGCTGTGTCTCAACCCAGCTACCAACAAATATTTCAGTAGCATTTACAAATCGTTCGTTGTCCACCATGTATTGATCCATAGCGTTGAATGCCTCATCCATCATCTTCACGAATTTTTCTTCGTTGGATGTATTCTCTTCAAAGTTGGAGCTAATCGTGCGTTCGAAAACTTCACCCGCCCCAAGCTCTCCAGCTAAGGCGCGACATGTCGCATAATACTCAAGCGTCTGTTGGTTTTGATGCTCATAGGCCATAAATCCCATATCCGTAATGTACATCCCGTAACCATATGCCTTAGCGGACATAGTGCTGAGGTTTTTACTGTCTTCGGTGGGTGTTAAGTTCACACCTTCCATTGCCACATTCACACCAGACATTAGATTAAATGTCTCAAGCGGACTTGGCAGGTTCGCAATCATGGTATGGAATTTAAAATCGGCCATATCATTGATTTCAGATCCTGACTCTTCTTCAACCGCAACCTCTTCCGCTGCCTCGACCGCTTCTTCTGTGTGCGACTCCGTTGATTCACTTCCTCCACATGCGCCTAATGTTAAAGCGATTGCTAATAATGGAATGTATTTCATTTTCATAAATGTGTGGCTTTGCGAACAAATATATAGATGTGATCAAATGCAGGCTTGATTTTTTCCTGTATTCCGCTTAAATCTTCAAGATGGCTTAAAAGCCCCATCGGAATGACAAGAATTATTTTTTACCCAAATGACTAAACTTTTTCAATGGCGTGTTGTTTTTAGTCTTAGAATTGCACTTTGTTACCCAAACGGGTAAAACCATGACAACAGAAGACAAAATAATAGAGGCGGCTGAAACTGAAATGCTTGAATGCGGTTACGATGCCGCTCGAATGCGCAGTATTGCTGAAAAGGCTGAGATCAACAAAGGGCTACTCCACTATTACTTTAAGAGTAAGGAAGCGCTTTTGACGCGTGTATTTCAAAAAACGTTCAGTGAAATTTTCAAAACATTGGGCGAAGTTTTTGAATCCGATAAACCATTCTTCGAGAAGATTGAATTGGCGGTAAATCAATACTCAAACTTCTTAATTCGTCACCCTCGCCTCCCTCTTTTCATAATATCTGAAATGAATCGTGATCCAGCCAAGCATAGGGCTCGAATGAAAAAGGCAGGCGTAAACCCACCCTTTGGTGGTTTACTAAAGGAACTCGAAGAAGGTAAAAAGAAGGGACTTGTACGAAAGGATTTAAAGGCCGAGCATGTTGTTCTAAACATGATTGGACTCATCATGTTTCCCATTATTGCTAAACCCATGGTCATGTTTATGAATGATCTGAATTTGGCTGACTATAAACAACTATTACACGATCGAAAAAAGATCGTATCCGAAATATTAATCAACGACATTAAAGCCAAATAAGATATGGATTTCATGAAACGAAGATGGGCAGTTGGCGCTGCCATCGCGATACTCGCACTGGGTGTTCTTCTCAACAAAACCTTAGCGGGAATGAAGGAACCACCAAAGGAAGACCCACCGAAGTCAATGATCGCGCCCGTTGCCGTGGCTGCGGTTGAGAACATTCCTCAGCAGGCGCTTATCGCATTTAGCGGAAGACTCATGTCTCAACAAAAGATTGATGTTTTCACTGAAGTAAACGGACGCCTCTTGCAAGGTGCAAAAGCATTTAAAGATGGTACCTCATTTAAGAGAGGAGAAGTATTGCTCAAACTTGACGATACGGATACGCGGTATTCAATCGTTGCGAATAGGAGCAATTTTCAGAGCGTGCTCACTGGTCTACTTCCCGACTTAAAAATCGATTATGAAGACGGGTTCGATAAATGGAGAGTCTACTTGGCCTCGTTTGATGCGTCAACTTCAATTCCAGATTTGCCGGACGTTACCAATGAGAAAGAAAAGAACTTTCTCGTTGCGCGAAAGGTCTACAATCAATACTACGCCATCAAAAGCCAAGAGGCCCAACTGAAAAAATTCACCATCGCTGCTCCATTTGACGGTATTGTGAGCCAGGCAAATGTCAATCCTAATACAATTATTCGCGCTGGTCAGCGTGTTGGGGTTTTTGTGGATCCAATCAACTATGAACTCGAAGCTGGCATCAGTGTTCGCGACATATCCAAAATACGTGTAGGGAACACAGCCACGGTCTTGTCTTCAGAACTTCAGGGCGAATGGCAAGGGAAAATATCACGCATCAGTGAAATTGTAGATGCCAACACCCAAACAGTGAAAGTCTATCTCGAAGTAAGCGGGAGTAAACTGTACGAGGGCGTGTATCTGAATGGATCAATTAACGGTGTACCTCTAGATTCCGCAGCACGTATTCCTAGGTTTTTGGTTGTGAATGGTTCACAGGTTTACACTGTTCAAAGCAACAAGCTCAAACTGCTCGATGTAAACGTCATTCACGAAAGCAACGATGTAATGGTTGTGAAAGGATTAGAGGACGGAACCGTGCTTGTCAACCAGGTTGTTCCAGGAGCTTTTGACGGGATGGAAGTTGAAATCATTGAATAAGGAAGCATGCAGAGCATTGTAAAATATTTCATCAAATATGCCATCTCAGGGAATGTAATTCTTGCCCTGGTACTCATATTCGGATTCTTCGGACTCCAAAGCCTTCGCCGTACCTTCTTCCCAGAAGTGCCGAGTCGAATAATCAGCATTCAGGCTGTTTACCCTGGTTCTTCGCCTGAGGAAATTGAAGAGTCCGTCGTACTTAAAATTGAGGACAACCTGAAGGGAACCTCGGGTATTGACCGCGTAACGTCGATTTCAAACGAAAACCTGGCCACCGTTACGGTGGAGATAAAGCAAAATGCGGACATCGATTTGGTTTTGCAGGATGTGAAAAACGCCGTGGATCGAATCACCTCCTTCCCTACCGGCCTTGAATCGCTGGACGTATATAAAAAGGAGGCCCTAAGTCGAGCCATGAGTTTTGCCATTCATGGTGAGGTTGATTTGCATACGCTTAAGGCAGCTGCCCGAGATGTTGAGAGAGACCTCCTCGCTATTGACGGTATTTCTAAAGTGGCCCTAAGCGGATTTCCGGATGAAGAGATTGTGATCAGCATTAAAGAAGACCAGCTTGCCACATTTGGACTCACCATGCAACAGGTTACGACAGCCGTTGCCGGAAACAACATTGAAATCACAGGTGGAACCGTGATTGGACAGAACGAAGAGCTGAAGATTAGATCATCGAACAAGTCTTATTACGCAAAGGATTTAGAAACGCTTGTTGTCAAGGCGAATGCAGATGGAAGTGTTGTGCGTTTGAGCGACGTGGCTTCGGTTGAGGATCGTTGGGCTGAAGTTCCAAACATGAGTTTCTACAACGGAAGGTCGTCCGTGACCATCGATGTTAGTAACACCAATGACGAAGATTTACTCTTTATTGCTGGTGCCCTAAAAGATTACATCGAAGTGTTTAATAGTGAACATGATGTGATGCAAGCCAACATCACAAAAGACGCCTCAACCACAGTTACGCAGCGTATCGATCTATTAGTGAACAACGGCATTATTGGATTCATCCTAGTCTTTGCTTTTCTTGCATTATTCCTTCACTTCCGGTTGGCTTTTTGGGTGGCCCTTGCTATTCCCATCTGTTTTGCCGGAGCCTTTATTCTTTCTCCCTTTTTCGGCATCACCATTAACGTCATCTCCCTTTTTGGAATGATCACTGTTATTGGAATTCTGGTCGACGATGGCGTTGTGATTAGTGAAAACATATATCGGCGCTATGAAATGGGCGAGGACCGTATCAGCGCAGCTGTGAACGGAACCATGGAAGTTCTACCTGCAGTATTCTCAGCAATTGCCACGACCATTGTAGCATTCAGTACTTTCTTCTTTATAGAAGGCACGCTCGGCGATTTCTTTGGTCAGATGGCCTTTATCGTCATTGCTACACTTCTCTTTTCCTTAATTGAGGGTGTATTCATCTTACCGGCACACATTGCCCATTCTAAAGCCTTGGATCGAGATGTGAAGCCAAGTAAATTGACCAAGTATTCTACGCAGGTTTTAGACTGGTTGAAATTCAAATTGTACGCGCCTGTGCTTGACTTCTTCTTGGAGAAACGATTCTTTGCGATTGCCATACCGGTAGCGATGCTTCTCGCCACATTTGGAGCCATACAAGGCGGAATTATCACAACTACCTTCTTCCCATTTATTGAGGGCGAGGAAATCACGGTTAATCTGAAGATGCCTGCAGGAACTCCGGAAGAAGTAACCTTGGCTAGGCTGGATCAAGTGGAGGCGGCAGTTTGGAAAACAAGCTCTGAAATAGCACCCACACGAGAAGATTCTTTGGAGGTTGTTCTATCTGTAGATAAACGATTAGGTCCGGGAAACACAAATACGGGAAGCCTTCGCATCAAACTACTGGACAACGAAGCGCGTCAAATGCCCGTACTTGAAATCAGCGGTATGATTCGCGCCAATGCAGGCGACCTGCTGGGTGTGGAGGAATTCTCATATGGCGCGGGCACACCATTCGGAAAGCCCGTTTCGGTAGCGTTAAAAGGTGTGGATCAAGAAGAAGTCCGAACCGTAGTAGAAAAGCTGAAAGCCAAGCTGCGCACCCTAAGTGACCTCAAGGATGTGAACGACGATGATCAGGACGGACTGCGCGAAATACGCGTGGAGTTAAAAGAGAAAGCGTATCAACTTGGACTCACCGAACAACAGGTCATGATCCAGATTAGACAGGGCTATTTCGGTGGAGAAATTCAACGACTGCAGCGTGGCTTAGACGAAGTAAAGGTTTGGGTGCGTTACCAAGAAGACGAAAGAGCAAGCCAGAGCAGCCTGAGTGAAATGAAGATCCGCACCAGTAATGGACAGAGCTTTTTACTGAAAGATTTAGCCACGTTTGAAATTGGACGCGGCGTGGTAAGCATCAAGCACAGTGATGGAGAACGCCAAATATTGGTGACGGCAGATATTGCCAATTCCGAAGTATCCGTTAGCAATGTATTGGGCAGCATCAAAGAAGAGTACTTGCCTGAAATATTGGCCGATCATCCCGGAATTAAATTCACGTTGGAAGGGCAGCAACGGGAACAGGGTAAGACAGCCAAGTCGATGAAAACAGTGGGGCCGGTGGTCCTGCTTCTCATGCTCAGCATCATTGTACTCACCTTCCGATCATTCTCACAAACAATGGCAGTATTGGTCTTGATTCCCTTCAGCTTCATTGGAGTAGCCTGGGGACATTGGATCCATGGACTGCAGTTGAGTTTGTTTAGCTACTTGGGGATCATCGCCTTGATCGGAATAATCGTGAATGATGCGCTCGTATTTGTAGGTGCGTATAACAACAACATAAAATCCGGCATGTCAGTTCGAGAAGCCATCCGCGAGGCCTCACTGTCTAGGTTCCGACCTATCCTACTTACTTCTCTTACAACCATGGCGGGCTTGGGCCCATTGATTGCAGAAACAAGTATGCAGGCGCAATTCCTAATTCCAATGGCGGCCACGATCGCCTATGGATTGGGTGTCGCCACAGTTTCAGTATTAATTCTATTGCCTGTTATTCTAATGATGATCAATCGATCTAAACGAAGTTTTGACTGGTTTTGGAATGGCAAAAAGTCGTTACCCAAAGAGGTTGAACCTGCGTACAAAGAATTGAAATATGAAGATTAATCTAACACTCGCTTTTCTGTTGGCGGCCTTCACTGTTGTGGGGCAATCTGAGTTGACTTTGGAAGATGCCTTTAAGCAGGCGCTTTCAAACAACTATAGCATCAGAATCATCGAAAGCCAAAAGCAAATCGCTGAAAAATCGGCTACTATTGGAAATGCCGGACTTCTTCCTAGTGTTGCCGCATCGGCTTCTGCAGGGATTAATGTAAACAATACCGAATTGGAATTTGCGGGCAACATCCCTCCTACTAACGTGGACAACGCTGTGAGCACAAATACGGCGGCGGGAATTAATGCGAGCTATGTTCTCTTTAACGGCCTTAATGGAACACGCACCTATCAGAAACTCAAGATGAACCAAGAGGCGGTTGACATTCAAAGTCAAGCGGCAATTGAGGGCACCTTGTTGCAAGTTGCAAGTGCGTATTATGTTTTGGCACGGGCCATTGAGCAAGAGCAAATTTCTATGGAAAATCTAGGCGTGAGTATCAAGCGGTATGAGCGTGAGCAGTTGAGCAATGAATTGGGTACGGCTCTGAAAACCGAATTACTAGCAGCCCGTGTGGCATTGACAACAGATAGTTCTGCGCTATTGAATGCACAACTTCAGCGAAAGACTTCCCTCCGACTCCTTTCTAGATTGATTGCCGATGTGCTACCTGAAGAAACCACATGTTCGGATGCAGCGCCTGTGTTGCAAACGTGGAGCATTGACGAATTGGTGGAAACGTCTAAGGCGAATAACAGCTCCATAAAAAATGCGATGATGCAGCAGGATTTAGCACAAAAGGATTACCAGCTGGCGTGGTCTAGTGTAATGCCTTCATTGACTGTCAATGGTGGATACAACTACAACAGCCAACAGAGTGAAGCTGGCATCGTGCTCAGTAATGCGTCTGCTGGTTGGAGCGGATCTGTGGGTTTAAACTATCCCCTCTTTAATGGGTTTCGAAATAGAACGGCCCGACAAAACCAGAAGGTGAATTTGGAAATAAGAACCTTGGAGCTAGAGAATCAAGGTCTGCAGATCGAGAGTGACATTCGAGATGCGCACGACACATATGTTCAGAGCTATCGGGTGGCGCAGTTTGAAGAACACAACCTAGAGGCATCC
>Ga0209534_10003851_pt1 | contig 14086 bp, 15 predicted proteins | sample COG_07_FD_184751 | JGI IMG/M metagenome (GOLD analysis project Ga0209534, IMG submission 184751) | Pelagic Microbial community sample from North Sea - COGITO 998_met_07 (SPAdes) (version 2) | ecosystem: Environmental > Aquatic > Marine > Neritic zone/Coastal water | place: Helgoland, sampling...
TGGATCGTTTTCTGCTTCATAATCATTAGCAGGTTTATTGCCTGTCATAGTTAAATGAATTACACATCCACCCATTTTGTGAATATATTCAATTTCATTTGGAAAACGAATATCTGTTACAATGCTTACTATATTATTTTTTTGATTTTCAACAATGATTTCTTCCACTTTTTTTACCCAACACAAATCATCTTGTTTACGCATTATCTCTGTTCCCCAGGTTGTAAGCATAGGACGTATAATTTCTTTTTCTGCGGTAACTTCTGTAAATGCTGAAATATTCAGTTTTTCAATCAAAAATGCATCTAAATCTTTTTTAAGTTCGTCCGCAAACGCAAGTCGTTGTGATTCGTAGTTCTTTGATTTTAAGTATTCTCTTGCATAATTACAAAAAGTATCTTTTCCACAACGTGCAAGACCCGTTAAACCGATTATCATTGGAACATCCATTACAAACTATAAGTATTATAATAACTCAATTATTGTCAAAAGAAATCTTTATATTTTGGAATTTTTTGATTTAAATCACCGAAGTCATCATCAGTATCTTCGTCACCATCAGTAGTTACCGAATTTGGTTTTGGTAACGATTCTGCTTCATCAGGTGTCGCAAAGTTTGACCAAGTGGGTGGAACTTTCAATTTCTCTGTTGCAGATTTTCTGTAAATTCCAGGATCAAGATTAAATGCAGTAAGTTCATCAAATTTTCCTCCCCAAATATCATCTGCTTGTGGAAACTCAGTTTGAGTATAACCTCCTGTACGAAACCATTTATCAGCATCTCCACTCATTTCTGCTCCGAGTTTTCTTATTTTACCCGCACCCAACCAATTTCCGAAATCTGGTTCACTATCTGTTGCAGTTGAAATACCCGCAGATGTTACTTCTTTGATGTGCTTTTTCACATCTATATATATTGTTGATGCTATAGAATCCTGTTGATATTAGACCGAATTCCGTAATATCCATTGTTTGCCAATAAATTATTTTTATACAAATTGTGATGACACTTTAATTTGTTGATACGATTCATTTCAATCCATCCCATTTTTTTCATATCATCTTCTTGGTTTGCCAAACTGAGTTCTTTTCCACCCTCATTTGTAATTGCATCATTATATTCTTCATCCGTTGGATTGATGTATTTACATCCAGATGCTTCTGCTCGTTTAATGATATCCCAATCTTGATAACCCATTGGTAAAAATGATTGATCGTAACCACCGAGTTCATTGAATTTCTTTTTGGTGATCGCAATTCTTCCAAAATTTCCATTTTGTGGATTCCAATCAAATTGATGCATCACGCATTTGTAATCATGCTTTTCAAAATGATCTATAACAAATTTACCACCACGATATCCTGTGAAATTATCACAATCTAAAGTTACCACAATTCTACCGTATGCTTGATGAGTTGCAGTATTTTTGCCGATACTGGCGTGCCAAGTGTCAAGTGCATCGGTTTCATAATAACGAAGATAACCAGACTTTGTATATTTACTTAAATCTTGTTCACGAATCCACTTTCTGAATCCGTCTTTGCTGTTTATATCCATCAATACAAATTCTACATTTTCTCGGTCTTCCCAATTATCTTCCAAATTTTTAATAAGTGTTTGTTCTACTTGATGAAAACGATTCATTAATGCCATAACGAATGTCAATTTCTTTTGACCACATTTTACATTTTCTATATCAGGAAGATTTTCGGTATAAAAGCTAAATGTAGATAATGGATCGTAAATTGCAGTTTCTGTTTTTTTAAGTGAAGACATAAACTCAGGTAAATCTTTTTTTGCTCGTTCGTAAAGTTTTACCATTGTTTCTGGTTCGGTTTTTTTATTTGAATACAAATGAGTGTATTTGATGTTACTGCTTCGTAATGAAAATACATCTTTTTTGTTTGAATCAATTTTAGCACCAAGATACCAATTATCATAAACACGATGAGTATTTGCCAAAATTTTATTTGAATCTGATAATTCAAAGTGTTTCAAATTTTCTTCATTCTGAGCAAGTTTCATTACTTCGTGTGCATGATCATTGATGTATTTAAAATTGTTGCCACCATAAATTCCTTTTAATGGCATTTTCATTTTTTTGTTTTTCGCAAAACGATACCACCTCGGACGAATAGTCATATCGTGTTTTTTCATATAATCTATTTCTGTGAAAAAGACAGATGGTGTATCAACAAAATCTTCAACAACAAGTTCTGCATTTAATAAAACGGAATCATCAGGAATGTCCCATAAATAAAAATCGTTTTCTAATAATACAAAAGGTTCACGCATTTTCTCACAAGCAATTACTTTTGGTAATGTATAAAAATAATGTGGAATATTTTTTTGATTTAATTGCTCAACATCATCGTAAACTTCATCAAATTTTACTGAATTGCAAACCTGTGATATTGCTTCGTGATCTCCATAAAAAACTATTTTGTCGAAAAACTTTCTTGCTTGATTTACACTTAAATTTAAAGATACAAGTAAATCTTGCTTTCTTTCAAAGTTGCTATAACTATTATTTTCTAAAAATGGTTTTGCCCAATATGCGTATACTGCGGTTTTAATCATAGTTATTATAAATAGAATATATATTCAATTATTGCAATCCAAATGTATAACCAAGAGGTGTAATATCATCTGCATAAATATCAGATACTAATTCATAATTTTCATCTGAATAATAAGAATCGTATGTCGGTGATTCCTGATTGTTACTTTCAAAATAATTTAATATTTCATTTCGTTTTACATTTCCGAAATTTTTTATGTATTTGCTTTTCTTGACATGATGACCCGATGAAAAATCACTTTTTAAATTTACATTATATTGTTTGTTTATTTTTGAAATATGTTCATTTAAATTTTCTATTTGTATAATTTCATCGTAAATTCTATTTAGATCCCAATTTTGAACACGATAATGACCTCCACCACAATTTATTCCCAATTTTTTAGAATGCAATAACTTTAAAAAGTCATTGAAACTTGGATTTGAATTTTCATACTCTGCTAATAAAAATGGATGCTTACAACAATGAATAAAAGAACTTACTGCACGATTAAAAGGATTTCTTACGAACTTTAATTTTATGTAGTTATTTGAGTTCATTTGTTTTTCTGTAACTCTACCAAACTTATCATAATAAACGTGCATTCTATAATTGTGAACCCACGGATTGTATTCAAGTGCTTCGTCAAGCACGTTCATGTAATTAAACAACATTTTCATAGCAATTGTACATCCTGCTTTTGCAGTCCAATCTGCTATTATGTTTTTATCGTTGGGTGGTTCGCATAAAATTAAGGCATTCAACATACTCATAATTTTATATATACAACACTACGAATTTTTGATGCACCATTTTATAGTTTCACGAAGTTTTCCTTCAAAATCTTTTGTCGGATTCCAATTTAGTTCATTGTGAATTTTGCTGAAATCAACTGCATAACGAAAATCGTGTCCTTTGCGATCTTCAACGAAAGTAAGTTGTTCTGAGTATTTTGTTTCTTTAGGTTCTAATTCATCAAGAATATCGCAGATTTTATTTGCAAGTTCAAGATTGTTAAGTTCTTTATCACCCCCTACATTATATATCTCACCAGTTTTTCCGTTGTGAAATACTTCATCAATTGCAACACAATGATCTTCAACGAACAACCAATCACGAACATTATCTCCTTTTCCGTATATAGGAATGTCTTTATCAGCAAGTGCAGTACGAACAATCGTTGGAATCAATTTCTCACGATGCTGATGAGGACCATAATTGTTTGAACAACTCGTAGTGATAACATTTAGTTTGTATGTTTCAGAATAAGCATTTACAAAAAAGTTACCACTTGCTTTACTTGCACTATAAGGACTATTAGGATCAAACGGAGTTGTTTCCGAAAATTTTCCTGTTGCTCCTAGTGTTCCGTAAATTTCGTCTGTGGACACATAATGAAATCTTCCTTTGCCTTGATTACGAAATGCTTCAAGAAGCACACAAGTACCTACCACATTCGTTGTAACGAAGTCTAATGGTCTTTTGATGCTATTGTCCACATGGGATTCGGCCGCAAGATGAATTACTGAATCAATGTTGTGTTCATCAAACAATTTATTGACCAACTTTTCGTCACGAATATCTCCTTTTACAAATACGTAATTTGGATTGTCTTTCAACGACTCAAGATAACTTGCGTCAGAAGCATATGTCATTAAATCCAAGTTAACGAGTTTGTAATTCGGATACTTCTTCGCAAGATGCAGAACAAGGTTTGAACCAATGAATCCGCAGCCTCCGGTTATTAATATGTTTTTAGGTTCTTCCATATTTCTCATATTGAATAAGGTGGTGGTGTTTTATATAATGATCCGTTTTCTGATGGGATTTAAGTGCCATTCTTCTCCATCTTCGATACCTACCACGGCCACCATATGGTTTTGAAAATTTGTATAATTTTACATTTACATTTGCATATTCACACGCAGTTGGAAAACTAACTTGATCTTGTGGACTATACAGTATTATATCTGAAAACCACTTGTTATTCATTTTAATGACAGATTCACAACGTTTGTTTACCACAAAGCAAGTAATTGCTAACCAATCAATGTTTTCCAGTTTCTTTTGTTCTTTTAACCCACGTTGATACTCTTTGTATCTTGAATCAGTTGAAGCATCTATTTCTGCGTGTGAGTTAAATCTTATTCCATGTTCATATACCACCAAATCGTGGTCTTTTAATTCATTCAAAGGTAAACTTTTTATTTCAATTGTACCATCAATCCATACAACTACATCATATTCAGCTAAGATCGGAATATGATGCCAAAAACACTTATAGTATTTTGCCTCCATAAATGGGTCATTGTGACAAAAATAAGTTTCTTTTATTCGTGTCCACCGAGTTCCGTCTATTTGTAAATTTTCATCTTTGATGTCACCGAAAATAAATCCATCAACATTCAAGTGATCAATGGATCTTAAATGTGCTTTATAGTTTCCTGTACAGGCTGTTATGATACAAGTTTTCATTTTATATTTCCCATTACTTGTTTTATTGCCATCCACATATCCAGATATTTGTAACTCGCAAGTCTTCCCAAAAACATAACATTTTTTTCAGAATCAATTGCTTTTTTATATAATTTGTATTTTTCAAGTCCTTCACCAAAATTTTTTGGATAAATTGGATCATTTGTTTCATCGTGTTCTTCTGGATAATCACGTGTATAAATTGTATGCTCTAAATTTGTTTCGTTTAAAAACACTCCATTATCTCCTGTGCGATTATATGGTTTAGTATTACATTCGTTTATTACAGAACCCAATTCGTATGAAAATCTTTCATCTCTTTTTGCTTTATAGTGTTCAAATCTCAATGAACGATACGGAAGTTTACCAAATCTAAAATCAAAAAATTCGTCAGGTTTTCCTGTGTAAATCATTTTGTCACATTTAAGATTTTTGTATTCCTCTTTGCCAACTCCGACATTTACTTTAATACCATCAAGCATATTATTCATCATAACGGTATATCCGTCCACTGGAATACCTTGATAATCTTCCGCAAAATAACGTTCGTCATAATTATCACGTTTGTTTGGAACTCGTTTTGTAATTGAAGTTGGAAGTTTATCCCAAGTTATTCCCCAATGTCGTTCTGAATATTCTTTGAATATTAAATCTTGTATTTCTTGTGGTGATAACTCTTTGCCAATTTGTTCAGTTGTTTTTTTGTTGTATGGAATTGAGATAAGTCCGTGTTTTGTATTCGCACGAACTTTGTGAGTATAATCATTAAATTTACTATAACGATTTACAAATTCCCAAACTTTTTTGTCGGGAGTATGAAAAATATGAGAACCATATTTGTGTACCGTAATTCCATCCTGCTTTTCATCATAACAATTTCCACCAATATGTTCACGTGTTTCAAATATTTCAACATCGTGACCTTGTTCTTTTAGCAAAATTGCTGAAGTTATTCCCGACAACCCACATCCTATTATATTGATTTTCATTTACTCTTTCACCCATTTGTCAAATGACTCCTCAACTACATCCATACAATAACGCATTTTGATTCCTGCGTTTAATAATTTGCTATTATCCATTACACAATTTGATCTTGGTGCAGTTGCTCCTTTGCTATAAAACTCTGAATCATCTTCCCAATATTCAAATTCTTTTTCTAACTTAAACTTCTTTTTCATGCACTCAACAACTTGTTTGGTTGTAACATATCCTCCGTTGGTTACATTGTAAATTCCATAGTCGCATTTGTTCAAAGGTAAATCAAGACAAGCATTTACAAATTCTTCACGATGTGAAATTGAGTTTACTGCATTGTACACTTTGTCGTATCTTTGAATCTTTGAAAGATAGTTTCTGTTTGAATCAAATTCGTCAAACGGAATTCTAAGTCTGCAAGTATACACTTTTTCAAATTTGCTTAAAATTTCTTCACCGAGTGCTTTACTTCCACTATAAAAACTACAAGGAGGTTGATCGTATGAAAAGTTCGGAACATCTTCTTCGGTGAATCCGATTTTGTTTCCATCGGCATCTTCTCCTTTGTCACCCGCATAAATGCAACCACTGCTTACATGAACCAACGGAACATCATTAAGTTCGCATACTTGACCAAGAATCTGAGGAAGAAGAACGTTCCCAATGATTGTTCCACTTTTATTGATTTCACATTGATCAACGTTTGGTTTTCCTGTAAAACCTCCTGCGTTTAATACAAACTCAGGTTTTGCATTTTCAATTACATCATTCAAAGTTTTGAAATCATAATAATCCACCTCACTACGAGAAAGATTTCTAAACTCAATGTTTCGTGAAGATAAAATCTCCTGAAATTTAAGTCCGACATAGCCTGTACCCCCTATCAATAATATCATAACTATAAATATGAGTTATTATAAAAACTTTCCACGCAAAGCATTCTTATACGAAGATTTCGGTATTCTTCTCAATAAACGATCATATTGCTGAACATCAATAAAGTTTTGCTCTAAGCAGATGCTTTCTAAACATCCTATGCACACTCCTTGTCTTCGTTGAATAGTACGAATATACGAAGATGTATCAAAGAAACTTTCGGCAGTTCCAGCGTCTAACCAAGCACTTCCGTTAGGCATTACTTTTACTTTAAGATCACCACGTTTCAAATACTCGTTATTGACATCTGTAATTTCAAGTTCACCACGATCTGATGGTTTTAAATTCTTGGAAATATTTACCACGTCGTTGTCATAAAAATATAATCCTGTAACTGCATAATTGCTTTTGGGTTTCTTTGGTTTTTCTTCTATACTCAACGCAATCTTATTTTTATCAAATTCAACAACTCCATAACGTTCTGGATCTTCCACACGATAAGCAAACACCGTTCCACCTTTTATCGGAGTTTCAATTTCAAAGAATTTGTTTGATGCGTGAAAAAAGTTGTCACCCAAAATCAAACAAACGGGATCGTTTTTAATAAAGTCTTCCGCAAGAATAAATGCTTCTGCAATTCCATTGCTTTTTTCTTGATGAACATATTCAAATTTGCATCCGAACTTTTTTCCATCACCGAAAAGTTTGCGGAAAAATTGCAACCCAATATCATTAGAAATGATACATATTTCGTTGATTCCGAATCTTAATAAACTCGACAACGAATAGTAAATCATTGGTTTATCGTAAAGCATAAGCAATTGCTTGCTTGCTACACTCGTTGTTGGATACAAACGAGTTCCACTTCCTCCTGCTAATATTATTCCTTTCATTTTAAAAACCAATGGTTATATTGTTTCATTGTATCTACTTTATTTTCGTATCCCGTCAAGCAATTATAGTGTACGATATAAGGGTCTTTACGCAATCTTTGTTTCATCTTAAACCATTTGTTACCATTAGGGAACAAATCGGCAGAAAGACGATGCCACTTTAATGAATTACTAGGTTGCCAACCACTTTCAATGACTTTTTTCTGAACATTGTTTCTACTATACACTCTTGCCAAAGGTAGGTCTGATTCAACTGATAATCGTGCGTTGAGAAGTGGTTGGTCACAATTAAAATCTTTACAAAGTTCGGGTGTAAACTTAGTCAAATTTATTGTTTCTTCGCAAGATTTTGCATAATAAAAACCAGTACACCACATTAAATCTTTTGGACAATCAGTTTGAATTACAAAATGATCATCTTTGGTTTCATTTATTAAATAATTTAACGGATTCTTTTGAAAAATTATATCGGTATCACTGAACAATACATTGTGTCCCTGTCTAAGTGTATAATTTACACATTCAAATTTTTTAAATACGATGCCACCCCAACCTTCTCCAACCAATTCCACAAATTCCTTACTTGACTCTGAGAAGGAACTTTGCTCATTCCATAGAATTGACTTTATTTCAGGAAAGTCTTTATTTAGTCTATCTTTAATATTTTGATCAAGTGCATAAACTATTATATGTTCATCTAAATTATGACTTTTTAATGACAACAACCAATTATAACAAAAGTCATAATATCCATCATTGCAAACTCCTACTATTACATCCTTTTTATCTATTATCATTTTCCAAAATCTCCATTTCAAAATAAATATCTAATCAGCATCACCATACAAGTCTTGTAAATTGAAATCTTGTATTATATCGGGACATTTCAATATATTTTTATATTTCCGACCAATTTTGTTGTTTTTTGCTTTCCACAAACTATCTTGTTGATCATGTGAACAATTATATATAACCGCACGAAAAGGAACTTCATTTGACTTGGAACTTCTTCTTGAAAAATACCCAAATGTTTGAACATGGTCACCTATAATTTCTTCCAAATATCTCGAATCGTTCATTATTAGTGGAATGTCTTCTTGTTTGGTAAATTTGGTAATTTTTTTAAAATTAGGATTTTGATTTAAAAGATTTAGTTTAACAACATTTGAAGTTCCACAATGAAAACTAAATTTCCACCCGTCACCTTTTGTTCTTGTTTTTCTTATCATACCATTTTGTTTTAACTTAAAACCCGTCACAACTCTAAATACATCTGTATCTTTATTGTTATTTATGTAATCGGCAACTCCGTGATGAACAAAATCATCCGCATCAACAAACATTACATAATGATTCTCTGCATCAGAGTATTTTAGTGCTTCACTAATTGCAATTGTATACTTTGTTCCTTTATCAAAATTTGTTCTTTGCCCCATACCAGGAAAATGAAATGTTTCGAGTGATTCCCAATGAACTTCAATGAATTTTACGTTTTTTATTTTTTTGTTATCTTCAAACTTATTTAATGTTTTATTTGAAACAACAATCACGTCAAAATTTTCATAGGTTTGGCCGCAAACAGAAACTAACGTATTTTCAAGAAGTTCCCAAATCTTTTCATAGTCCTTGCAGATGTAGTAAGGAACAACGGATAATATGAAAGTTATTTTGCATTGGTCATTTTCTTTGTTTTGAAAATTATATTTACGCATTTGTCGTTCCAATGGTTTCCACTTGTGTTTATATTTTCCATCCATGTAATATTTGAAATAATTCCTCATTTGGACAGTTGCTTTTTTAAGATATTCAGACCAACTCCATATTTTCGTTGCAGTTTGAGCACCAATATGTGTGACCACTTTTTTATCACTTACCCCTATTCTCCAATTATTCTCTTCACATACAAACGCACATATATAATGATGAGCATATCCAAATTTAATTTTGGAACTAAATCCTCCAATCTTTTCAATTAGTTCTCTATGTATCAAAGGACATTGAAAATCTACCCAAGGAACTAAACGAATTTCTTCTGATTTCCAGTTGGCCATTTGCGGATAAACAGTTTTAGTCTTTGTATTGACAAAATTTTCTATTAAACTAAATGATGCAATTTTTAAGTCATTTTTAAACATTTCATTTCTAAGAATTTTTACAAAATTTTCTCCTTCTATTATCAAATCACTATTCAAAAACAACAAACTATCATATTCTGTATGTTCTATCATGTATTTAAATGCCCAATCCAGACCACCTCCGAAATATAAATTTTCGTTTGTATAAAGACTCGGATACTCAGAATCCTGCTCTTTTTCTGCTCCGTTGTTTAATATAAACAAATCATAATCATCACTTTGAAATTGTTCAAGTGACTCATACAATGAATTTGTTAAATCCAATGTGTTATAGTGTAATATTAAAACAAGAGTTTTCATTTGTTTACCCCCAATCTTTGAAATGCAGTATTCTGACGATCCCAATGTCCACCTTTTTGAAATTTACTTTCTAATGCAAAGTCGTGAAGAACTTCAAGATTTTCATTGAACCACAATGCAAACTCACCACCGGCAGCTGCACACTTGATAATTGAATTCGTTCTGCTTAAAAGCAATGTATCAATTAATACATCTTCTCCTTTTTTGTATGGACTTCCGTTTTCAAGTTCAAACGCAGCTACATCACTATCACTTCTTAAACTATCGTAAGTAAGCACTCGTTCGTTTCCGTATTTGTTTTTAAATAAATCAACATACTGAGTTTGATCTGTTGCAAGAAAAATTTGTACGTCTTTTTGTGTATCAAGAATCTCAAAATATTTTTCAACTGATGTTGCAGTTGCATAAGCAAAATCCGTTCCACGAACATGACATCCTATAACATTCTTGTTGTTAAAATTTTCATTAACGAAGTTGTCCACGACTTTTTGAATGTGTGGTTTTACAACAACATAATTCTTCATAAGTTGACGTGCAGTCTTGCGTTTGCTCTGCAACCAAGTTTTTGGATCACCTTTATGCTCATCTCCTCCAATTCGTCTGTCACTTTTCCAAAATGTATCAACACGATCAGGATTTGGATGTGAGTTTTGATTTCTGAATTGGCGATCTTTTAATGTACATTTTGGTAGATTGTTTTCTATCACATCTGCATATGATACTTTCGCAACGGGTTCAAAATAATATTCCCAAGTATTTTCTCCGTAAGATTCTTCATAAAAGAAATTGCGAATAGAATTATCAAAGTTGACAACAGGAATCAAGTCGTGTTGCTCTGCGTGTAAAATACCATTCAAAGCAAACTTGATATATGCGGTGAATCCTGCGTTTTCGTCACCCGATTTTATTATGAAGTGTTTATTCATTTATAAAAACATCCATCGTTTAACTCCTTGGTCATAAAAGTATGGTCCTTTTCTTTTCCGGCAACGTCACTAAAACCATCTCTTTGAAATGCAAATATATTTTTAACCCCATATTGATATTTTGTAGCATTTCCTAAAAAATATTCGTTTCGTTTCCACCATCTTTTTCTACGGGTCTCTGAACGAATTACTCTTTTCTCAAATTCGTTGTTAAGGTGTTCAAACATATTTCCATTGATTGCATACGCATGGGCAAGACCAAAACCATACATCTTATTTAAATTATCAGAATACGATTCTTTATCTTTTCTTTTACTCCAGTCATTATACCCAAATGAAAGCAACCTCCAATCCGAAGGAAGTTCATTGATACAAGTATTTAAATAACCTTCATCAAAATCTTTAAAATAAAAATCGTCTTCAAATGCCAAATAGTTTTTTGCATTATACTGAATTGCGAGTTTTGTACATTTGTTGTGACTACTTGCACAAGCAAACTGACCAAGTAAATCTGACCCACTTCTATTTTTCCTTGGTCTTGGATCATAGGGAAGTTCATCTGTCGTAATGGCAGTTACTCGTTCTACACGATCAAGAATTCCAACTTTATCGAATTCTTTTTGTACAGATTCCCATCTATCAGGTCGAGAATCAAGATTTATGCAGAATATTTTATCAAAATAATCAAATGGATTTTTATCACTCATCACATATAAATATCATATTCTTTATGAATTGCAAGAGTGTCAACTTGATTCGTGAAACATTGATACCCGTGATTATTTAAATAATCGACTACTTCCGTTGGATTTTTAAGATGTTGACTTTCATATAAAATTAAGGACGGACTAATCTTATGAAAATCTATACTTTTAATAATTTCAAAGTCATACCCCTCGGTATCAATATTCAGCACATCAATGTTACTTACACCTTCTATAAGTGAACTAAATGTAATAGTTTTAATATAATCCTCACGAAAAATAGAATCAAAGTTTTTCCGATTTACTCTCGGATGTTTTAATATGTGTTTCTTGGAAAATGAACTTAATTGATTGAGTTTTTTCCTAAATGACTTTTCTTTACGTATACTATAAAATTTCATCAAACCTTCATTTTCGGAAATTGCCACATTTTCAAAAGTCAATTTAGAAGCCCATTCATAATTCTTCTTCAATTTTTCATATAAATGTGGAACTGGTTCCACTAAAATACCAGACCAGTCGTATTTCCTAATACATTTATACAAATGGTCATTTTCAGTACCACCAATATGTGATCCAATCTGCACAAAAAAGAAATCTTTTTTGTCTGCAATCTTCTCAATTATCTCTTTAAACTTTTCCACTACTTTATCTCCACACGAATCCAATCATCGCAAATTATATCTTTATCACTAAACTTTCTTTTCTTGTGCAACGGATGCCACTCTGTTGGTGCAATCACAACCTTCTCTTCGTTATTATTTAACCACGCACCCCACCAACTGAATGTTGAGTTTGCAATTACATTATGCTCACACATACTCATTAAATGAATGTCCATATAATCCGTCTCTCCACGAACATAAGTAACATTGGCATCAAACTCGGACAAATCAAGATTTTTTTCTACCCAATCAACTGCATCCGAGAATATCACGATATTGTCAATTTTTTTATCCATTTGTAAAATTTTGCGAATCGCATTCGGATAATAAGTGTTCAAATCCTCAAACAAACAATAATAAGCAGAACTATAAGTGTCGGCATTATCACGACCTTTGCGAATATGAAGTGACACACTATTTTTTAATATATCAGCATATTTGTTTTCAAGGTACTCTGTTTCGTCAGGATTTGGTTCAAACATTTTTTGAATTTCCTTTTTGTATTCCACAAAATATTTTTCACTTTGACGAAATCCACGCATTTGAACATTTTTGTTTGGATAAAATGGTATTTCCTGATAACGGAATCCCAAGGACTTTGGTTCTTCCAAGAACTCTTCAATTTCAAAATCTACTTCATCGTTAAATGAAATATTTGGAAACACCTTCAGTAATGACTTTCTTCCTTTGTCGTGATTTCTTGATATTTGATTGCTTTTTACAATTGGTATTAGATTGTGCTTCCACGCGTAAGCAAACAAAGCAGATACACAAAACATTTGATTTGCAAGAAGTCCTTTTAAATGTATGTTAATGTAGTTCATTCCTCTTTAAAATCATATGGTTTCATTTCGTCTCTTGGTAAAAGTTTAAGTTCTTTCAATTTATCTACAACCCATGTGCTTCTGTATCCTGACTTTCCAAGTGGAATGCATTCTAAGTGACAATTATCATAATCACAACTTAAATTTCTGTTTTCATCGTAGTACAAATATAGAAATCCCCAATTTTTATTTGGATATGCCTTCGTCATAGTTTCCATAAATTTGTTTAGGTGTTCTGTTTTATTTTTATTTCTAATTTTTCTGAGTTGACGATTATCAATATCAATTCTCAATAGAAGCATTTTATTTTCACTTTCTAAAATAGATGCCATTCTTTTTTGTCTTCTTGTATATGTTTCAGAAAAACCTTTCCATATTAGATTAAGATCTTTATCACTTCTACTTTGTTTCCATTTAATATAATCTTCTTCGGTTGTATAATTTTGAACCCATTGAAAATCCATATGAGGATAATAACACCACTCATAATCGTTGTGTCTAAGTTGCCTTTGTCTCCGTGTGTTCCATATCGTCCAGTCGTTTATGTCTACCATATAATTTTCAAATCCACTTGCCATCAACTTGGCAGTTTGTGTTAATCCACGTACCGTATCCATATTATCCCAAGGACTTGAAAAATATCTTACTCCCGCAGTTTTAGTAACATCGAGGGCATTACATTTTACTCCTATATTATATGCAACATTCCATTCTGTATCAAATATATTCATTTTCATTTATTTCTGTA
>Ga0209534_10003854_pt1 | contig 14081 bp, 10 predicted proteins | sample COG_07_FD_184751 | JGI IMG/M metagenome (GOLD analysis project Ga0209534, IMG submission 184751) | Pelagic Microbial community sample from North Sea - COGITO 998_met_07 (SPAdes) (version 2) | ecosystem: Environmental > Aquatic > Marine > Neritic zone/Coastal water | place: Helgoland, sampling...
CAAGGTTTAGTAACTTAACATTTCATATTAGATAAGTGATTAAACTAGTAAACCATAATGGTTTCATTGAACCAAGCTTGGGAGTAGCAAAAGAAGGCTTCGCTATTCGTAAAGAAGCAAGACTCGTGGTTCGGCTTAGCGATAACTTTCATTTCAAAAAGATAAAGATTCAACTCCAAAGGACTAGTTGTAATTGGCCAAATGCTTATATCAAATTTCGAATCAACCATAATGTAACTCAGAAATTGAAAGTTGAAAATATTGGTCAAAAAGGAATATCAATCGATTTACCCAGCGAAATACATGCTGGTAATATTGAAATCACATTCTCAATTTTCCCCCAAGGAATATTCAAATTTCTGAATAATTTTCCTTTCATCAAATGGAAATCTTTAGTGAGAGACTCAATACTCTTAAAAAAATTGTATTTAGATGAAACAAAGATTTTAAACTACCATGATAGAAATCGTTTTGCCTATGGGAACTCATTACAGCAAATCGAAATCCCAGTCAGAATTTTAGGTTTTTTCGGCCAAACCTTTGGTTTAGCCGAAGCCGCAAGAAGAACATACGCAAGCCTTGAAAAAACTGGCCTTTTGGTGAAGGCAACTCAGATACCCTACTCAGGCAAACACCATGGTTCAGACAATACAGTAAAAGCAGACAAGAAAATACCAACCAATCCTGATGAGATTCGTATTTTTCAGTTCAATGGAGATTATTTTGACAAGTTGATTAGTCATTGGGGCAAATCAATATTGGAGTGTAAATATAAAATCGGATTCTGGCATTGGGAACTGCCAGAATTTCCTGATGATTATTTACCATGGTTTGACATGGTGGATGAGATTTGGGTTCCATCTAGATTTGTTTTCGATGCAATTGCCCCCAAATCTCCAAAGCCCGTTCAAATAATACCACTCCCATTAGATGATGCCGTTCAAAATCCCCCTCTCCCTGATCGAGAGAAGTTTTCCATTCCAAAGGATAAGGTGGTATTCTTAATTACATTTGATTTTTATTCTGTAATGGAACGCAAAAATCCTCTTGCCGGGATAAATGCATTTCTAAAATTAATCGAAAACGACAAATACAAAAATCGTTCTCATGTTGTGATAAAAACATCGAATCAACACGCTGATTCCTTGGGTACTAAGTGCTTGGAAGACTTAATCAGTTGCATTGACCCCACCCAAATAACTCTAATCAATCAAGTTCTTTCCAGACATGAAATGCTTTGCTTAATCAAATCATGTGATTCTCTAGTCTCATTGCATAGATCTGAAGGTTTTGGACTGCACATTGCAGAGGCAATGGCAATGGGAAAAGCAGTCATTGCTACTAATTGGAGTGGCAATACTGATTTTATGAACTCCAGTAATTCGTATCCAGTAGATTATAATTTAGTAAAACTAAAAGAAAACTATGGTCCATACAGAAAAGGAAAAGTTTGGGCAGAACCATCAATATCCAGCGCCGCTGAATCGATGTCTTCAGTTGTTGATTCTAATCTTAAACAAAATTTTCAAATAAATAAGGAAGCCAAAAGAAACGTTTTGAATATTTTAAGTGTACAAAAAGTGAGAGAACAGATCGTTAATAGACTAAAACATTGCTTTACACATTAAATTATAACACATGAAGCTCGAAATTTATTGACTCACAACCACTTTCGCTGAACCAGCAGACATACTCTGAAACTAAATTAATTTCTATTTGGTATACTCCATTATGTAGTTTAGGAATTTCGAAAGTACTTTTGACATGATCATCCGGTAAAATTTTTGTTTCTGATAAACTTGCTCTGTAGTTTCTAGTTTTTTTATTCTTCTCTGTAACAACAATACCAATATTAACCGAACCGTTTGTAGAACCAGAAGGCAACCATACAGACGAACCCTTATTTACAGCGATTAAATTTAGAAAAAGGTTCTCATTTGATTTACAAACATAAGAACTCTTGAATTTTTCTAAAGTGATTTCAGCGCATAGATTATCACTTCTTCTACTATCTGACAGCTTTCTTCCCGCCTTGGACAAAAAGAAAATAGGATAATTAACCGACCTCCATTTAATTTCAGATAAATAATTAGAGGAAGTCTCATGATTAGAAGGGAAATTCAAGTAATCATCAATTGAAACCAACTTTCCAATGAGAGGAGATAAAAAAAGTTCAATTTTAGTAAATCCTACCTTTTTTGACTTTTCCCAAATTTTATTAATGTCTATGTCATTTTCTAAAACATTATGCAAAGACATCTCTAATTGAGCAGAACTACTCTCAGAATGACTTGGTCCGGGTTCGCAAAAACCGATTTTGCCACCTGGTTTGAGAACACGATAAAATTCAGCCAGTATGTTTTCTTGATTTGGAACATGGTGGAAAGCGTCCAGGATTACGATGTGGTCAAAGTAGTTGCTTTCAAAATCAATTTTGTGACCATCGAAATGTTCATAGCTCAATTTAGAAGTAACTCCACAATTATTAGTGAAGTATTTAATCCATCCTGATGATAGTGACTTTGCCCTTGAAATTGCGGTTTGTGAAACATCGATACCGTGCACATTGCAGCCCATTGAAAAAATAAATCTCGACAACCACCCTACCCCACACCCGAAATCTAAAATGTTATCTTCCGGTAAAACGCTTAAACCACTAATAAGATGAGATACTTCTGCAAACAAATGTTGAGCATCAGGCAATGAAAATGGTTTGGAAGAAATACTGTTGATGTTGATATTTTGATAATACTTATCTGCATTGAGATTAAGTTTATCAACTCCGATATCGTTTATCAGTTTGTTCGGATTGATGATTGCCATTCTGAAAATTTATAATTTAACCAAGCAGTGGCTTTGTTACAGTGTCATAGTATACGCCTTCAGAACAGCCATTCTTCATCCACTCAGGTTCCTTTTTTTCTACATTGCACGCAAGGGACATTCGAGTCCCTCCAGAGCGAATCTCGTGTTGGTATGGCAAAAAGCCAGATGACTCAAGCATTTGAATTAAACAGTTTGAACTAGGAACAAACCAATTAGAATAGTCATCATTTAATTCATTATTCCTGTAAAATTCTAAAGTATTCGTATCTGCGTCCTGAAGAATTTCTGTTTCAATAAAAAGCTTATCTTTGCAGATACGGAAAATATTATCTAGAGCAAGCAATGGGTACCTAAGGTGATAAAAAACTCCAAAAAAGAAGACATAGTCGAACATGCCAATGTTATTAGGATTTAAGTCATAAACAGAACCAAGTTTAAAACTTACACACTTTGATTTTATCAAACTTCCAAGTTTCTGAGCACCTGTTGCGGAAGAGCATTCTGGTCCAACTCCAATAACTTCAGATGCCCCCCTACGTTCAGCTTCAAAACTAAAGCATCCATTCCAATAACCAATGTCCAAAACCCTTTTGCCTGATAAGTCTTGCGGCAACCCAACTTCATTACACAAAGACTCAACATCATTAATTCCAGGGGTAGTAAAATTATTGAATGCTTTCCACTTTTGATGCCAATATACACCTTTAAATAATTCGTTTGTATCAATGCCTGTAGATAGAGTTGCTGTCATCTAATTGGAAATTTTTATGGATTTTAAAGCCTAAAGAAAAAGACTTTTGGCTCGGTTAAAAGTAACTGTAGAATTTTTTAATGAATTAATTGCAAATAGACTACTCTTTTTCAACTGCTTGAATATCTTGACCATTAAAGTCTTAAATTAATCTCAGATGTACAAACGCTCTCCTAGTAAACTAAGTAAAGCTTGCTCAACAGTATCCACTCCAATGCGTTGAATGCAATTACAGGCTTTGGGAAGATCCTTTTCATTGCCGAAAACAAAGCTGGGACAACCTGCCCCACTTTTACATTCCTTTAGTCCGAGGGTAATATTCCCATAAGATTTCAAACCAAATTCAGGTAAGGAATTTGGTTTTGTTATTACCACACATTTAGTTCCAACACTTTCCGCAACATGTACTGGTGCACTATCATTCGATAAAAGTACATTACATTGAGACAATAAAGCTGCCAACTCGTGAACTGTATTTGTTTTTCCAATTAAATCGATAACTTTGGCTTTGCTGTCGATAAATTCAGAAAAATCTGCCTCACTAGAATGGCCTATTATGATAGGAGAAATATTAAGTTGATTTAATCGTTCACAGATTTGGAGGAAATTTTCTATGGGCCATTTTTTCCAAGGTACACCAGCACCTGGAAAAATCGCAACTCTGACATTTTCAGCGTTAATTAGCTCATCGATTTTTATTCTGTCATGATCGTCATAATAAATTTTAGGCGATTGACCAACAGAAACACCAATTGAAGACAGTAGTTCCTTATTTTTATCCAACGCATGTAGTTTCTTACTTTTAGCTAAGATTGTAGAAAAATTATCCAAAGGATCGCCTGTAGCAAAAGACAATAAATGGATAGCTTTGAATTGGATACAGAAAAGTTGATGATAGGGATCCTTATCCCTTAGATTTACCACAAGATCGTTTGGCCTTGAAAGAATCTTATTTATTGCTTGGCAGATTACTTTATTAGAATCCTTTGTGTCGTAGAAACCATTATAGTCTAACCATGGTGCAGCATATTCAATAATCTCATCCACAAAGGGATTATTAATTAATACGCTTTTAGCCCATGGCCCTACCACGACTCTCAAAAACGAATTTGGATAAGTTTTCTTGATCGCTTGATAGACGGGAGTTGAAAGTATTACATCTCCAATGTGATCAAGTTTTACGATCAATATATTTTTGATATCTTCTAAAACCATTGACGATTAGATTCCTAGAATTGAAAAAAGTTTTTCAAAATATTTTTTGGCAGTAAAATTTTGTGATCTTTTAAAAGCTCTATTAATTAAAAATGAACGCTGTTCATTACTCAATTCATGCATTGTAAGCAGACCTGCAGCAATTGACTCTGGTTTATATGGATCGCAATAAATAACTGCATCACCACCAATCTCAGGTGACGCTCCCGTCAATGTGCTAAGACAAACACAACCGTACGACATTGCTTCTAAAAGTGGCATTCCAAAACCTTCCCAAAAACTTGGGTAGCAAAAGCCGAAACAATGTAAATACATATTTTTGAGTTTTTTTTCGCTAACAAAACCGTTGAAATTGATTCCATCAATCTTTTTTCCATGATCCAAGATTTTACAACTTCCATGTCCATTCATACCAACAATTTCCAAAATGTAGCCTAAACGATTTAATTCAGAAAGCTGGAATGCTTTTAGTAAACCTTTAAGGTTTTTTCTTGCTTCCAAATTACCAACGAAAAGCATGGTCTTATTCGAAGGGGTATTAAACTCTTTTTGATTAAAGGAACGAAACAAGTACAAGGGAAGAGTACTGATGCGTTTTTTAGATATGCAAAAATGGTAGTATAATTCACTGCTTGTTGATTCGCTGTCTGAAATTATATTACATTCAGATTCTGCAATATCAGAAAACGCTCTCTTGTATCTTTGCCTGACGAATTGTGAATGCCAATTCGGATTCGTGTAGGTAGTAAGATCATGAATTACTATATAATCATTAGATGTAAGCTTTCGGCTTTTCGGAATGTATGCAGGATCTAAATAAATGTTAACACACTGACCTTTTGTCCCCTGTGCGTTCATAGAATATTTATTAGTAAAATAGTCGTTAACTTCCTTTACCAATACCGATTTTCTTTGAAAATTAACTGAAGAAAGAAACTCTGAAGGAGTGATTTTCGAGGCAACACCATTGCCGCAAACCGATAAAGAAAGTTCACAGCGTTCTATCAAAGCATCACCATAATCAAGAACTAATCGGTAAACAGCAGTCTTGTTGATAAGAGCTGGTGAAATATCCAGATTTACTTTCATTTATTAATTATTTCATCAAAATATTTATCGAACAAAAGTTGGACTTTTTCATAACCACATACTGCTCGGGTGAATTTTTTTAAATCTGAAATATCATTCTCAAAACTACTGAATTCACATTTATCTAATTCGATAAGCTGTTCACAAAGCGAATTATTTTCAATCATCCCCCACATACTAGAAGGGGAATATGGAGTACTCTCCGTAAAATTGATTGTAGTATTTCTGTGCTTGATTACATATTTATAGTCTTCCGGTATAAGATATTCGAAGGATGTATGTCGTGGAACTAAAACTGGTCTTTCGTTAAGAATCGTCTCTAAAATCGTCCCACCAAAACCTTCTCCTAATGATGTAGAAAGAGAAAATCTACATTTCTGATACAGTGTATTCATATGAGAATCATCAAGATTCTCTAAGTTTAATAGAATTCTAAAATTATTTTTAGAATTTTTAAATTTAATAAGTTCGAACACCTGTCTAATTAGCTCTTTTTTTGACTTAGAAAAATTAAAGGTACTGAGTTTTAAAATTAGACAGAATTTTTCAAGTGAATGGTTTACATATTCCAACCACTCTGACAACAAAAGTGAAACTCCTTTCCGCGGGGCATCGCTAGAAACAGAAAGATAATAACCTCCATAAGTGTTACATATATCTGCACATGTAAGCCTAAGGTCTTCACCACTATTTAAATCATGAAAATTAAACTTTTTATCCTCTACAAAGGGAATTTCTTTACTGAAATCAAATGGCCATGGGAGATGAAATTTCTTACCGTTAAAAGAATACTTATCAAGTAATGACACTAAGTGAGGTGAAGAATAAAAAATTATATCAACAGTTGAAAAGTCGTATACCCACCTACTTCCAATAGGAGCCTGATCTGTTTCCCAAACAAAATATGCCGCATTGATTGCATTAGGCACTCTTTTATAATTATCTGGTGTAGTATGATGGAAAATAAGGTTGTTTCCGCATTCAGAATCCAAAATTGCTTCAATTTGATCATCCTTGATTAGTTGGTACTCAAAATCATTTTTTGCAAAGTTTTCATGGTAGTGAATATCAACACCATAAATCTTTTTAAAATGCTTTTTAAACATTGGTAAAAGGGCCCTAAGTAATTTTGCATAACCAAAGTTACTTGCTAAATCTCCTCGAATAACAAGCGTTTTTGTCACTTAGTTTTTTGAGCAATGATGGCCAAATCTCTGGGCCCAGAGATTCTTGATTTCACAGAATTGTCATTCTCGTATAAATCATCTGGATTCAAATGATGAGTCTCAATATGACTAAAGCCAAGGTATTCGATGATGAATTTACCTAAATCTTCATGTAATGGACGAACATGGGTTGGGTCGTGATAAAACCCGGTTGCTCCAACATCCAAATTGCCATTATAGGGTGTCTCTATAAAAATCATCCCACCTTTTTTAAGAACACGGAAAAGTTCTGAAAAAAAATGCAACTGGATGTTAACATCAAAATGCTCAACCACATGAAATGCTGATATTAAATCATAGGTTTCATCAGCCGTCTCACCTAAAGCATCCAAAATATCAATATGCCGGACCTCAAGATTCCGAGATTTACAGTCATTAAAAAAAAGTTTGTTCGAATCTACTCCGACACAACATACTGACTTTTCTTTCATCATATCCAACCATTCACCACGACCAAAACCCAAATCTAATGCCAACATGCCTTTCATAGTCTTGTTATCAAAATGCCTTTCTAATATTTTAAGATAAAAACTTAATCTTTTTGAAATTAGTTCATAACTCCCCCGAAATCTATTTGTGAATTCATAATAAAAATGATCTCTTATAGATGATTGGGTAGGTAAAAATTCTTGGTTAGAATTTGCAAATGTAAGATTATTTATCTTGTAATGAAGTTCACTGATTTTTTCCTTATTTTGTGAAATGCTTTGCTCAAGAGCACTAATGCCATGATCGCAAACTTCAATTCTTGAATCGCACATCTCTATTCTTGAATCGCAAACTTCAATTCTTGAATCGCACATCTCTATTCTTGAATCGCAAACTTCAATTCTTGAATCGCACTTTTCTATTCTTGAAAAACTATTTTTTATTGATTCTGCCAATGATCGAATTGCAGCAATCAATCGCCTATTTACAATGTTTTGTTTTCTGAGAAATAAATTAAGGAATTTGGGCAAGAAAGATTTTACAGTAGTTGCTCTCTCAGCTTGCAGTGCCATTTCATATGCATCGCCAATAGGATCTCCCGTGCCCCGATCATTTGCATCCAAATTTGTTGACAGGTTACACAGCACATTATCTGTAGAACTCGCGAGTTTTATAAGTCTTTTTTCTATTTGAACCCTTAATTCTTCTATTTCTGCTAACTTTATGTCCTCGTCAGTTTTCTTTTCTACAGATTTGGTGTCCATATATTTTATAATATTTTAATTGCAGTTTTATCAAAAGCCTCAAATCCATCTTGATTAAACCATGCATGATACTCTTGAACTAGCGTAACAAGAAGATCACAAGACCCTTTGATTTCTGGTGCCTTACAGTAAATTTCTAATGTTTCTTTTTCACCATTTATTATTGGGAAATGAAAAGGAGTCCTAATACCATTATTTTCAATACATTTCTCGCCTTCATACCAATTATAGCTAATATTTATTGGGTTTTTATTAAGCGAATTCAATGAATATGATGTCATATTCGAAATTAATATTTTAACAGTAAATTCTTCACCTGCAAAAATTGCTCTAGGGTATTCCAATATACTTATAACAATCTTTTGTTTCACATCATCTGCAAAAAACAATCTATCAGAGCAGAGGTCATTTAACTTGGAAATATTAATCTCAGAATGAGAACAAATAGCATATAATGATGGGTATTTGCAGAAATCTTTGAAGCTTACATCACCTTTTAATGAACCTAGCAAGTCATCTGAAGAGCCAAACCAGAATTTTACATTTCTAAAATTCTTATTTAGTTGTTTCCTCATTATAGCGGGATTCTGCTCATTTATGTGCATGATTTTTTCATACATACTTCTTGGTTCTGAACTTAAAAACCCTCCATATTTCTCTACCAAATTTTTCTTTTTATTATAGAAATAATCGTAGTACCAACTATTGGGAAAAGTATGTAAGATAAAAAGACCATCATCACTTAAATTTGCTGATATCTGAATATAAAGTTTATCTACTTCTGATTCGCTTAAATGTTCAATGACATCTGTACAAACGACTAATTGGTAATTCTTTTTAAACTCAAACAGGTTAACATCTATACATTCGTATGAAAGTATCTTAGAATATTTTTGATTTTCTAAAACTGCGTTTTTTGCAATATCAATAGCTGATTTAGAATAATCAATCCCATGTACATTATAACCCTTTTTCGCTAGATGAAAGCAGACTTCTCCTCTACCACACCCAATATCAATTGCCTGACCAACTGGGGCAAGTTTTGTTAAAGCGAGAATTGATAAAATCCGGGAGTCATCTATTCTATCCACACCACAATCCTTAAATGATTGGTGTCCACCACAGTCATTCAAATAATATTCTGAGTCATAAGTTTTAATTAGATCATTAGAGGATTGAACGCCACTTTGCTTTCCAAGTTTATATCTTGGTCGGTTAAGGTTTTTTTTAATTTTAATTAAAAGTTCCCCTGCGTAACTTGGTATATTTATTGAATATTCTACCAATTCTTTATGTCTTAATAAAAATTCATTTGCTTCTAAGTAATTTTGGGAACTCCAATGATAACCATCAAGAAGAACCCATTCAGAATAATGAAAAGCAAGCTCAAGGTCTTTGTATGTTCCACCTCCATCTTGTTGCCCATCAATATGAAATAAATCATACTTACAGAAGGGTAGATCGTAGATTTGTTGAGAATCTTCTAATATAAAATTAACATTAAAGTTACTCAGTTTAGTTTTTGCCCATTCAATCGACTTTTCAACACCACCAAAAGTATCTGAGTTATTATCAATTCCTGTGTACTTTGCATTTGGACAAGCAGAAAGAAAAGAATGTGCAGAATAACCATAACGTACTCCAATCTCAAGAATTGTACTCGGGCTAATTGCTTTTGATATTGCAAACTTTAATCGGTAATAATGAACCCAATCACTAAAGTTTCCTTTAAAGGGATCGTTTGGACAGGCGTAATCTGTGAAATCAAAATTCGAAGATTTGTATACATCTAAGATATGATTAATCAAAATATATCCTCATAACCGAATTTATTGAATCTGGTTTCGCCATATTGTTTTACAACAGCGCAAAATCTTTCGTCTTTCCTCCACATAGAATTTGTTCCGAACTTAAAAAAAGATTTATTATGTGGATTAACTAAATTATCGAACTTCACCTGATCAAAAACAAAATTTGGTCTCAATTTTGGACTTGTATTAATAAATTCCACGAGAGTATTTAAAGTCTCTGGGGAACTTACTAAATTTTCATATTTAATTAGTAATAACTCACTTGGGTGTTCATTACTAATCTCGAGCAAAGATCTATAGAATAGAGTATATTTATCTAGATTTTGTATAATAAATTTTTCATAATCTATTGATTCGACCTTAAGATGGGAAATATTGAGGTTTAAGAAACTGTAAACCGTTGCAAAAGGATCACGAATTAAGCTAATAATTGGTAATCCTGAATAAATTGGATCACCATGGATACCATTAGGGCATGGATTTACATATATTGATTGAGTTTTTCCCAGTGAAAGATCATGAAGTCTAAGAGCATACAATGCATTTGGATTTAATTCATCTGATCTTTTTTGATATTCTGAAGTATGATAACATTCAGAATCAAATAGAATCAAATCGTATAGTCCAGTTAAACAATGAAAGAAAAAGTGAGATCCAACTCTCGGAAATGCAAAATAATGAAATTGCTTGTTGTATTCTTCTTTAAACATAAAAGTTAGATCATTTTAATTTGGTTATCTGACAAGTTGTTTCCAGAAAAATATCACCACTCCACATATTGTCATAAGGTTCTTCTTTAATGATTGAAAAAGTTAGCACATCATGAAGATAGATCAGAGGTGATTTAAAAGTTGTACTCGTAAAATTTTGTTCTACTTCCGAAGCAACTCCCAAACTTACAGAATACTTTCCTGTATTTAATTTTTGATCTGTGATTTGAAAAACATACCTAGCAGAATCATTGAAATCAAAATTCTCCCCTTTTTTGTGCAATGCATTTGTATTTATACCGAATATAATTTTCCCGTTTTGATCCTTAATTTGAAATCCACAGTGGACATCGATCAGGCTTTTTTTGAAAAGAATTGTAAATTCAAAAAAAATTGATTCAGAAAAAGTAAAAGTATTAGATACATCCCTATTACTGTTCAATATTTTAGTATTAATTAATTCTACAAAATTAATATCAAATGAGGTACTTTTTTTAGGTATTATATCCCCAGTATTTTCAATTTTTATTTTTTTCTCAAGACATTTTTTTTGAAAAAATTCGACACCTTCTTTTGCACAGCCGAAAAAGATATTTTTACCTTTCTCAAGTACAAGTACTTGATCACAAAATTCCAAAATTAAGTTTGGTGAATGTGAGACTAAAATAAGAGATAATCCTCTCTCTAAAAGCTGACTGATTTTTCTATAACATTTTTGCTGAAAAAGAAAATCACCAACGGCTAATGATTCGTCAACTATTATTAAATCAGCCGCAGAATGTACTGCAATTGAAAATGCTAACCTCATAACCATTCCAGAAGAATAAGTTCTAAGTGGCAAATCAACATATTCACCCAATTCCGAAAATGTAAGCACCTTGTCAAACAAATCGGGCATATCCTTTTTCTTATATCCTAAAAGACTTGCATATAAATAAAGGTTCTCACGACCAGTAAAATCAATATTGAACCCAGCTCCAAGTTCTAACAGTGCTATAACTTTCCCGTAAACCTCTACATTACCACTAGTTTGTCTCAATGTCTTTGCCAATATCTGTAAAAGTGTACTTTTACCCGCTCCATTTAGACCCAACAATCCAACAGAATGCCCTTTTCGTACTTTAAATGAAACATCGGATAGTGATGCAAACTCACTATCAAAAGACTTAAACATGGAATTCTCTTTTCCTATTAGCTCAGAAAATAAACTAAATTTTGTTTTATAAACTTTAGTAACCTTTTGAGCAGAAACTATGTATTTACTCTTGGTCATGAGTGAAAGCAAAAAATATTATATAACACTTCTGTTCAGGTCCTGAAACTAAGCATTACTGAGCATATAGCTCAAAACTAAGAATTAAAGCTACTGCAGTGAGAGTTGCCATTCAGGGGCAACAGTAGTGAAGATAAAACCTTCAGTCAGGGTATTACCGGTCATATACCAAACTCCCCTACGACCCGTATTGTCCTGTTCGATCAACATATCAGGAGTACCGTTACCATCGAAGTCTTTTACTCCTCGGATTCTCCACTCTTGTCTGAAAGTCAAAAAAGTATCCTCAGAAGATTTGGTAGTTCCACTCATGTACCAAATTTTTCTTTGCATTTGAGCATCATATGCTGTGCTTGATGTAATCTCTTCAGTAACAATATCTGTTTGCCCATCAGAATTGAAGTCACCGCAACCTACTATTCTGTAGTTAACATCAGTTGTAAAAGTCACTCCACTTGAAACAGATAAGGTGCCACTGTTTAAAGCCATGATCCAAATCCCTTTGGCTCCGGTTGTTGTGTTTTCAACAATAATGTCTGGAGTACTATCACCCCCAAACTCTCCAGACCCCACCATTCTCCAATCCGTTGCAACTGTAGTAAAAGTTGTACTTGTCAATGTGCTTGATGAACTAACTGACCAAATTGCTCGTGCACCTGTACTCATATTGTCTGCCAAAATTTCTAAATTGCCATCACCATCGTAATCAATGAAACCACGCATTTTCCAACTTGTTTCAGCACCTGTAGTGCCTGCAGAAAGGAAATCACGATTTACATTTAAGTAAGCATATGTTTGACCGTGGGATTTGGTACCATCCTGATTACCTAAATTAAGAATAATTACCTTCCCGGAAGTTGAGTTAACGAACACTGAATCAATACTTCCATCACCATTAAAGTCACCGCTGCAACCAGTTTCCCACTCTGGAAGTAGAGTCGTGTAAACAAAGCCTTCACGAATTGATGTTCCAGTCATGTACCATACCCCTTTTCTTCCAGTGGTTTGTTCAACCATGATATCGATGTTCCCGTCATTATCGAAATCACCAACTCCCTGCATACTCCACTCTTGAGCGAAAGAAAGAAAGACTGATGAAGAAATTTTTGTTGTACCTGACATAATCCAAATCTCTCTGCTGACCGCGGTAAGAGGATCGCTGCTACTAGTTGTCTGTTCAACAAGAATGTCTGCTTGAGAATCACCATTGAAATCAGCTGCTCCAACAATACGGTATCCTGTATTTGTTTCAATGTTGACAGTAGATCCTGCGGAGAGGCTGCTGCCTGAACCAGTGAGAAAAATGACATTTTTAAGCCCTGAAGAACTATCATCAAGAAGTAAATCTAAAGTACCATCACCATTGAAATCCGCAATTCCTGAAACTGAGGTAGTAGCGGCAGTAGTGGTAAGCGTTTGAGTTGTGGATAATGCGTTGCCGTTCATAAACCAAACACTAACGACACCGGTACTAGAATTTTGAGAAATAATATCAATATTGCCGTCGCCGTTGAAGTCTCCAGAACCTACAACATTAGTTTCAGAAGTGTAAGTGCCAACAGTCGCTCCGCCAGAAAGCAAAGTATCTTCACTCATAAACTCACGATAATTACCGAGCATTCTCCAAGCAGACCTAGCTCCGGTGAAAGTATTCTCAGCAAGTATATCTAAATCCGAAAAATTGTAATTCTCATCTTCTGGCGGCGTTAAGTTCGATAAATTAGAATCGCTTGTGCTTGGTTCTGTTGTGGGAGGGGTACCTGGATCGGTTGATGGTGCGGTACCTAACAGAGGAGTCCAATAGGTGGTAGAAGTAATTGTGGTTCCAGCGGGGACATTTTGAACGCTTATGTAGCTAACACTGCTTGAGACAACAATTGCGGGGTGCGTATAGGCTAAATTTTGGTTATGTGCTTGAAATGCGATCAGTGAGGGCAGAGCAAGAACGACAAATAGGGAAATCGAAAACAGTTTCATGGCTTTGTCT
>Ga0209534_10003857_pt1 | contig 14074 bp, 14 predicted proteins | sample COG_07_FD_184751 | JGI IMG/M metagenome (GOLD analysis project Ga0209534, IMG submission 184751) | Pelagic Microbial community sample from North Sea - COGITO 998_met_07 (SPAdes) (version 2) | ecosystem: Environmental > Aquatic > Marine > Neritic zone/Coastal water | place: Helgoland, sampling...
GTAGTAGTATGTAATGCCACTTGAGCTCACACTACCCATTACACACCACCACTCATCTCTCTAATTTAAATCGCACTTCTATCCATTTCACTGTATAAAAATAGTAGTATGTAATGGGTGTATGTCTCATTTAATTCACACTTCTATCCATTTTTTCCCCATTTTTTCCTATTTTTCCCATTTTTCCTCCATTTCCACTATATAAAATTAGTAGTATGTAATGGATGTCTCATTTAAATCACACTTCTACCCATTTTCCAAAGTAAAAATAGTTGAATAAGTAGATGAGGGTTCCAATACCGGAAAAATCTAAGATTTTTCCCCACCTAATTTCTTCGATTTGTGACCGTTCTGAAAATTAAAAAATAGTTGAATAAGTAGATGAGGGTCTGACTACCAGGAAAAATCTAAGATTTTTCACCACCTAATTTCATCGATTTGTGACCGTTCTGAAAATTAAAAATATCATCACCACCACCATTTAATTCACATTTCTAACCATTTCCACCGTTTAAAATAAGTTAAATGAGTTGTCTTTATATATAAAATATACATAGTATATTTTAAGTTCTGAATAAATCAATCATCTTTCATAACTTGTTCATTACAATACTCAGTAATCTCTTCATCAAGGTCTTCTTCAAAAGTTGAAGACCTGAGACCTCTTTCATAACTTTTCATCGTTAAATCAAAAATATGTTCCACTTCTTCTTTTGATTCGCAGTTTTTTTCTAAATAATTTAAAAATTGTTTACCTTTTTCTGTAAGTTCATCTTTATTCGGATATACCATTTTATAATTGGACTCTTTAACTTTAAAAAATAAAATTTATTCATCTTTTTCCTGGAAAAATCGAAGATTTTTCGCCCATACCTAATTTTCTTTTTCCAAACATTACACCTCCAACTAAACCAGCTTCAGCTCTGTCTTTTAAACTATGTTTTCCATCTTTTACTATATCAAATGACTCATCTTGGAGCTTTTTATCAAATACATGTCTATCTTTAGTGTCTTTGAAGATTGCATAAGACATGTCGTGGAATTGAGCTGCTTTGTCTAACTCTTTCACAGGGACATCACCTTTTAATAGTCTTTCTCGCAATTTTGTACCAGGACCTGTGTAGTTATGCCCAGGCAAATGCATTTCAGGTAATTTTCCAGAATTCAATAAACTATTCAAATCACCGCCGCGAAAAATCTTCGATTTTTCGCCTAGTTTATTTGAAATAATCTGAGCTTGCCTCCTTCCACAAACTGTACAAATTCCTTTCAACATATATTGTATCCCAGGAGCTCCTCTAGGTCTATTATTTTCATGTAATTGTACACTTGTAGACAAAGTTTTTTCCCTACATTGTAGACAATAAATTTCTCTATTAGGTGAAACTGGTGAAACTGGAAGGATTGACATTGTATTTCTTTAGTAAAGCTCTTATATTTCCATCAGTTTTTAATTTTTCGTAGCAAATATTGTAAGGGGTTATGTCTCTGTTTCTACATTGAATATAATAACATGCATACAATCCACATAATTTGCTATTAATATTCTGATGTTGTCTGATATTATACCATTCTATTCTCTTTTCTAACTTTTTAGGTGGAGGTAAACCAAATGAATCATAGTATTCGTCGTTAAAAACTGCAACCCAATGTGTTCCAGGATCTTCCAATTCATCTAAATTCAATACAAAACATCCTGATTTAGGAAGTATTTCTGTTCTCATAAATACACCTTTAAAATTGGATTCATTCCGCAGTATTTCCATAATATCATGATTAGAGATGCCTTGCAGGTTTACCCTCTTCGTGGTAAAAAAGACCCTTTACCATTACAATTTTTCTTAGACCCCGGTAAATAAGCACCTTTTCCAATTTTCATAGCTTTCGTAGCTTTTAATAAGTTTTCAACTTCTTTATTATGTCTTTTAGCTTCTGATTCAGTTTTATCATTATGTTTTCTATCATTTACTGCTTTAACTACTCCACCCGCTGCACCCGCTACACTTGCAGCTGCTCCAATCGCAGCCAAAATAGCGGGAATTGTTATCAAAAATCCTCCATTCTTACTCATTTGAGTTTTTGTAAGTTTAATATCTTTCGAAGTTCCAGAAGACTTTGCTTTATTTAATTGATTTACTTGTGTTTGTGTTAAAATTAAACTATGATTAGCTTTCTTATTCGGATCTATTCTAAGACTACATGGTTCATTTAATTTTAGCTTTTTAAGCTGATATTCAGTAAGAAAAACAGGTGTTTTTACATAATTTGTAATTCTCCCTGGCATTTTATTATTCATTATACATAACATAATGTTATGAATATACATAGAAATTCTAATTTTTTTCCTGGTGAAAAATCTTCGATTTTTCACCGTAATACTCTCATCTTTTTGTTTTCCAAGTTCAAAGTAGCATCTCTCTGGTTGTAAATGATCACCCAAACAAGGTAATCATGAGTCGGGACGGTTCTAAATTTTAAATTAACTACAATATTAGGGAATTGAGTATTTTCATAGAGCTCAGGTTTGTGATGGGACACATCAATATGAAACAAAGGATATGAAGTTCTAAATGTTTCAAAATCTATTTTACTTTTATAATCACTTGCTTGTAAAAACCTGTCATAGAGCTCCATAACTTCTCTAGTTGTAAAGTTGTTTTTAAGTTCTTTATCGGGAAATTGAACGCTGTTAATCTCCACATTACAACTTTCAACATTCATATGGTCAAACACCATAGATGAATGGTTTTGTGAAGTAGATCTATTGATATTCTGTAAAGCTACAAAAATCTTTTGCGGTTTGTGTATTGTACTAGACAATGCTAGTCTTACTTCACTGTTTTTAGGTGGTTGATTCCTGTAAACATTCAATGCAGTCCACGATAAATTAAATGCACTATCTTTTGCTAATTGAGTTTCCAATCTAGCCATTGTCCCTAAACTTGGTTCAGTGAAAGGCATCATCCACAAACATTTCACGATAGCAACTTTTCCATCCGCTACCGCATTAGCTTTTTGTATAAGTCTTTCTGGTTTATTTAAAGTAAAAGTTATTCTATGTTTTACACCTCTAAAAACGTGATCTACAGATTCACAGAATGTGAAAATTTTACTAAGTGGAAGTAGTAAATGAATTGTTCCTGAACAATTTCTCACGTAGGTTCTTCTTGCATCATCTTCATTAAGAAACCATAGTTGAGAATGTTTAACGGTCTTTAATTTATCATCGCTAGTGTATTTGATAAGATTGTTTACCAAAGTAGCAATACCTACATTATCTATTCTTTCAACTTCTTTGTCATCAACATAATACCTAGCTTCTTCAAAGATGTTAAAAGCATTATCTGATAATGATACATCTTCAGCTACAGTTGCTTCATTATTCCCAGATGCAGCTCTATTTTGCCAAACATATTGATCTCCATCTTCATTGTTAAGTCTAATTGATAAATTGAGATAACTTTCACTCGGTAAGAGCCATAAGTCTTCATTATTTGTTGTGAATGAGTAGTGATCTGCATTTTCAAGTGAACCTGATCCATGTGAGTCTTCATAAATTTTTACATAATCGTATTTTACAATCGAATTGTCTCTTTCCGCAATTGAGGGAAATTCCCATATAGATGACTCAGTTTCTTGTAATAGAGAATTCATATTAGTTAAGTCTTTGCTGTAATTTATTTAGGTTTTGACTCTTAAAACAAATTTTTATAGACAGCGGTTCAGTCAAATCAATTAAATTACCTTTGGAATCAGTAACTTTTAGTTCAATCATTCTTATAATAGAATCTCTACATGGATAGTATTCAATCTTTTCTAATTTTTCCAAAATAGCACTTCCTGGAGATGCAAATGGTAATATGTCAAATAGAACATCCTTCATTTCCGGTTGATAATTCCTTTCAACTAGATTACTCCGAATAAATATTCTATCAACCCCTCTAGTAATGTTAATTATACCGGGTCCTTCCTCATAAGGCTGATCATACTCTTTTGGTTCTAAACCCAAGAGTTTATGTAAAGATCCTTCTGAAAAGTCAATTTTAACACCATCAATTAATTTTACACAACATTTAAAAGTAGATTCATTCACACCTAATTGTAGTAGAATTCTTTTTTCAGTTTGTGAATCAAAGATTTCATTAAGACTATTATATTGTTCAGTAAGTTGGTTGTTTAAAAATTTAGACAATGCACTAATTTCATACATTCCTTTAGGAATTGTGATTGGTACAGTTAAATTATTATACGTTAATGTGACTTTGTTATTCCCATATTTCCCAGATACATTTGGGTATGTATACCACAAAAAGATGGATTTGAGTCCTATTTCAGGATTTTTACCTAGAATGAGAGGATGATTTGAGTGAAAGTCATATCTATAAATCGGTTTATCAACATTAAGCAAGATATAGTGGTAATCCATGTTGTCACAAGTTGTATTTATAAATAACAGGATGTTATGTATAGAAATTCAATTTTTTCGCCAATTATCCTAAAGAAAGTTTATTATATAAAACTCTATGTTGTTTCAAAGTAATATAATTTACACTTATCATCTCATCCAGAATACTTCTTATATCTTCTTTCAGTTCAGTACTTGTATTTCCTGATTTCAAGGAGCCAACCTTTATCATAAGTTTTGATTCTAGTTCCTTTGGATCTTGATAAAACATAATACCTTTACCTCTCTTTTCAAGCAAATCCTCTTCACTTTCACTTGATGCCACAGTTGATCTTGATCTATAATCTTGCGGCATTGCAGCTAGTTTTGTTTTAATATATGCTTGATATTTCTTACTATTTATTGAAGAGAACCCCACTAGGCTGATGATATTAACATAGTTTGTTATATCGTCTTCTGTCGGTGTTATATTTGACCTTCTTAGATCATCAAATGGTAACAATAGTAAAGCGACTAAACCCGGAGTAAGATTGTCATTGAATATGTCTTGTCTACCCATAATTTTAATTCTAAGTAGATTTTCATTGACTAACAATGGTATATCTACTTGACCTTTCAATCCTATCACTCCATTTGAAATATTAATTTCAAATTGTGTTGACTTGCTTTTAGCTTGATTTCTAAATTGTCTGTATAACCGCTGAACCCATGGATCGGGTATAATTAAACTCTCTTCACTAGGAAAAATCTTTGATTTTTCACCCGGAAAAATCTTAGATTTTCCTGGCGAAAAATCTTCAATTGCGTCAATTATAGGTTTAGATTTTTCCTTAAACTTGTCTATTTTCTCATCATACAGAATCACTTCATTTTCAATCAATCCTTTTTGAATTGCTCTTGCTTCCAATATTTTTCTTACTAATTGTGTTGTCATACTTGTCATACTTGTCCAATTAGTTCGCAATAGAATCCACTATTTATGTATTTGTTAGCCATAAAACAAATTTTCTGACCTTTGACAATATCTACACCTATATCAAACAATTTTGGAAAAGGACCTTCAACTTGTATCAATATTATCGAATCTAAAAAAATTCTAAATCCAAACTCACGAAACGAAGGTCTAATATCTTCGTGTGAACAATAAATTTTTATTTGTAAACGTTTTAAACTTATAGGAAATTCGTATTCAGGTTCATTATTCATTAGTAAAAATTTTACAACGGGTTTTATCTTTTGTTTTTTTGAACTTATTTGAATTATAATGTTTTGATTATGTTGATATAAAGTCGATTCAATCAGTTCTATTTGTTTATGATGTTTATGATGTTTTAAAGTCGATTCAAGCGATTCTATTTGTTTTATGTTTGATTTTAAAGTAGTTTCAATAAATTCTATTTGTTTATTATCTTCTTCTTTTAACTTTGTAATCTCCTCTTTCAATTTATTTATTTTCTCTAATAAACCCAATGGTATACTAGTTTGGTCCGTATTTTGTTGATCTTCATAACCCCACAATCTAAGATTACTCATTTGTTATTATACATCACATTAATGGGTTGATTTAAATTTTTCCTAATCCTATAACTATGATTCTTGTGAATTGTATCTAAAAATAGGAATGAATGCGGGTCATTAGTTGCTTCTTCAAAGACATTTTTGAAATCTTTTTTAGACAACCCAAAACTATGATTTTTATGAATTTCTGTCTGTTCCCTATCATCATTTAGTTTCCAGAAACAAAAATAATTGCATTGTAATCTGATTATTTTAGGTGTATCAAAGTAACTCTGGGTTAGAAAAATTAAAGTAGCATTCTTCTTTCTTCCTCTAATAAATAACTCAGAAATATTATCTACATCCGTTTTGTCACAAACAAAATCATCAAAAACAATTAAATTATGTTCTTCAGGATCTAAATCACTTACATTTACAATATCGGTTGTATCAAAAGTAAATTCAAAGTCATCATCAATCCGTTTCACTTTTTCACACGCTTCTCTAAGATTACAGTATTTTTCTTCTTCTAAATCTTTTGCATAGACATATAACCTACTCCATGGTAAAAGGTCATAAATTAAATTTAGTAACATATTAGTCTTCCCACTACCACTTGGTCCTACTAAAAGTATTCTACTTGGAGTTTCCGGTGCTAAAGCATTTCTTATAGGATTCTTCCGTTGATTTTTCGATTCATATTTTTTAATTCCACTTCCACGTTTTGGACCACTAAAATATTTGTTTTTTATCATTGTTTATACTAATTAAATTAAGCTAAAATTTTTAATTTAAAGAATAGTTGATTAATTTTAAACAATTTGTTTAAAATCTTCGATTTATACCTTACTTGCAAAAACATTGCTTTTTAGGTTAATACCTATTTTATTCATGGTTTCTTCATCACCTTTCCATTCATTTCCAGCTTTGATCCAATCCAGAGTTTTTTCAATTGATTCATTAATAAATTCAATTTTCTCTTTATAAACTTTTTTCCTATAATCTTCAGCACTATTTACTTTTGCATTAGATTTTAGACAAGGAGGCATAATATTATTTTTAATACACTCATCTCGCATCATTGACGTTAAACATGTAAGGTGTGTTCCCTTAATTGCTCTTCCAGTATAGGGGCTGATATTTGGATTTTTTGTCCATTTTAGCAGTTCCTCTTTTGTTAGTTCTCTCATATACTTCATAATTTTTTATATTTATTATATTTAAATAACTTAACTTAAAAATAAATTTTATTCTTAAAGATGTTAACGAAAAATAAATAATCCCATCATAAATTTTATTTTGGTTAAGAGATTTCATTAAATAAAAGGATGTATGATATTGGAAACTTAATAAAGAATTCGTATACACTTATAAAAGATGGTGTTAAAAATATAGTACAATTATCTAGTTCATTAGCCTACCAAGCTGCAACTTATCTAGCTAATGAACTAGGTATTATAAAAAAACGTGATGTGATAAGTGAATTACCAAATTCCGGTGGTTTTAGTGAATTACCAAATTCTGATGGTCTTATTCAGTTGTATGAGAAACCCCAGTTTACAATAAGAGAAATAAATTCAACATATAGTAATAAATTCAATGCAACTAAGAAAACTTTTAAAATAGAATATAGGGGGTCAAACCCTTTGGAAATTGAAACTTTTCTAATTGATCTACTTAAAGATACTATAAAGAAGAAAAAGTTGCATGAAAATGATCTAATTAGATTAATTATTACCCATGATGGTTTGTCAAATACTATATCGACAAAGTTAACAAAAGTTAAAGAGTTAACAATAGATATACTGTCAACTATAATAGGAACAATGGAATATAAAGAAATTCCACTAAGTGAAGCAGAATTTACTATTGAAACCATTAAAAAACCAAGAGGAGCTGGAAGAACTAGACCTGGAGTTTTAACCTTGTGTGAAGAAATGATTAGAAAGAAAAGATGTACAGTTGAAATAAATGCAAAAGAGGGGTGTTTACCTAGATGTGTAGTTGTAGGATTGACCTACATGTCACCCTGTATTTACACAGAAGCTGAATGTAAAATGATTAGATCTCCCGGTAGAAATAAACTTCAAGAAATAAAAGCTAGGGAAATTTGTGAAAAAGTAAACTTACCATTTAATAGTACATTTGAACTTGAAGATATTAAGAAATTTGAAGATTTATGTAATGTAAAAATAATTGTTAAAGATTTCAAATTCGATAGTCAGTATAATAATAAGGATAACAAAAACCCTAAAAAAATAAATATTTTACTAAACACTAAAGAGGAACATTTCCAATTTATTATTACAAAAATGAATACATTTGTAGGTTATAATTATTATTGTGACTACTGTGAAATTGGTTACTCAAATGAAGATCGTCATAAATGCAATATAAAATGTATTTTTTGTAAAATGAATAACTGTCCTAAAGATGGTTCATATTTAACTTGTGACGAATGTAATAGAAATTTTAAAGGTAAAAAATGTTTTGAAAACCATAACTATACTAAAGCATACAAAAACAAAACAACAAAAACAAATCAACAGACCCTATCAACTTGTGATAGTTATTTTAAATGTCTAGAATGTAGTGTAAGCTTTAAAATAGATAAAAACAAACAACACAAGTGTGGTTATAGTTCTTGCTCATTTTGTAAAGAATATACCAATATGGACACTCATCAATGCTTCATTCAAAAGAAAGTTCTACCAAAAGAACCTACGTTGAATAAAAAGATAATCTTCTGGGATATTGAGGCTTATACTGATAAAAAAAAGAAACACATCCCTTATTTAATTGTTATGAAAGATTATGAAGGTGAACAACATGAATTTAATGGTATAAATGAATTCTGTAATGAAATTTTCAATAATGATAAATGGAAAGGATATACTTTCCTAGCTCATTATGGAAAAGGTTATGATCATCAATTTATATTAGAATGGTTGTTAAGTAATACAAATATTAATAATGAAAAAACCAAACTACCTAAGATGACTAGAAATGGGTTAAAACTAATTGAAATGAAGTATTTAGGAAGAAGATTTATCGACTCTATCAATTTCTTCGGAATGCCTTTGAGAGCTTTACCTAAAACGTTTGGATTTGAAAAAGAAGTAAAAAAAGGTTTCTTTCCTCATTTTGTAAATCATGAAGGTAAATATGGACCAGGATATGTAGGTCCTCTACCTCCAAGATATTACTATGGTTACCATCAAATGAAAATAAATGATCAGAGGGAATTTGATGAATGGTACTTTGACTACCCGGAAATGTCTGTTGAGGAAAAGAAGAAGTTTAATGAATTATACAATCAGGTAAATGTAGATAATCATTATAAAACTAGAAAAGAATTTGATTTTAATAAAGATTCAACTGAATATTGTATTGATGATGTTGAAGTTCTAAGAAGAGCATGCCTGTCATTTCAATCGAACCTTTTTGAAAAAGTAAAAATTGATCCTTTTTCAAAAGTTACAATTGCTAGTTTCTGTCAAGAAATGTATCTAACTCATTTTTATGATGGTAGTATGGCACAATTTTCAAATGAAAAAATTATTTCAAAGATTGGAAATGAATGGCTTGACTATCAAGAAGAAAAATATTCTATTGAACTGGATAGAGAATATAGAATAGGGAATTACTATGTAGATGGTTATGATAAAGAACATAAGATTGCTTATAATTTTTTAGGATGTTATTGGCATGGGTGTAAAGAATGTTACCCAAATAGATATAATGAATACAAAAATACTGTTTATAAGTCAAAGAAGCTTCAAGAAACATTAGGTACTGATAGTCTTGTTGAAGTCTGGGAATGTCAAGCAATGAAAGACGTAGATTTTACTGAATTTAGAAAAATATATGATGAATCCGTTCAACCTATTAAATATAGAGATGCTCTATTTGGAGGAAGATGTGAACCCATCTACTTATATAAACAGATAGCGGATGAAGCTTATTATGATGATGTTGTGTCTTTATATCCTTCTGTTCAAAAAATTAAGTATTTCCCTAAAGGACATCCTAAAAAGCTTAGAGAACCAAAATCGTTTGATAATAATTGGTTTGGGTTGATTAAAGCAAAAATATTACCACCTAGAAAACTATTTATCCCCGTTGTTCCAGTAAAAGTTCACTATAAAGTTAACATGCCTCATGCATACAACGGTAAAACAATTAAAAAAGAAACTAAGAAATTAATGTTTTCTTTATGTAAAACTTGTGTAGAATTGAATCAGAAAACGACGTGTAATCATAACGATGAAGAGAGATCATTCACAGGAAGTTGGACAACAGAAGAAATAAAAGAATCCTTAGCAATAGGATATGAAATAAAGAATATTTATGAAGTATGGGATTTTGAGAAAACCGATTCACTCTGGAAAGATTACATTGATTTCTGGTTGAAAATTAAATATGAAGCATCGGGAGTTCCTCCTGGTATAACCATAGATGAATATATTAAGAAGGTTAAAATATCAGATGGTATTGATCTTGATCCTGATAATATTAAGTTTAATCCTGGGCTGAGAGCTATTGCTAAATTATGTTTAAATAGTTTATGGGGAAAATTTGCACAAAGAGATAACTTTACCACGACACAATTTATAACTAAACCAAATGATTTTTTTAGTATCTTGTATAATGATGAAAATGATGTCTCTGGTTTAGATTTCTATAAAAATGATGAAATATGTTGTATTTCTTATAAATCTACCGAAGATGCTATTGAATGTGGAATTAGAACCAATCCTGTTGTAGCTGCTTTTGTAACCTCGTGGGCTAGAATTACTTTGCTGAAAAGATTACAAAAGAGCGGTATGGATACTTTATATATGGATACCGACTCAGTGGTCACTATGAAAAATTTACCTACGGGAAACTGTTTAGGAGAGTGGGAAAGAGAAAATAAAATAGTTGATAAATTTGTAGCTAGTGGACCGAAATCATATGCATATAGAACAAAGAAAAAAGATGGGTTTGAAGACACCTGCAAGTTTAAAGGTTTTATATTGAATGCTGAGAATAAAAAATATTTAAATAATGAAAGTTTATTGAAAATGGTTTTAGGTGAAAACAAAAACAAAAGAATTACTTTGATAAATGAACGTAAAATTACTAGATGCAAAGATGGTTCTTTAGTCAACAAGTATGAAGAAAAAGAATTTACTTTTGACTATGATAAAAGAGTTATGAAAAAATTAGACAACGGTGACATCATTACTTATCCCTATGGATATTAAGATTTTCAATTTTAACAATTTGTTAAAAATTTCATGGTATAGTCTATGACCTGACCTGACCTGTGACCTGACCAGCCCTGTGACCTGACCTGACCTGACCTGACCTGACCAGCCCTGTGACCTGTGACCTGTGACCTGTGACCTGACCTGTGACCTGACCTGTGACCTGACCTGTGACCTGTGACCTGACCTGTGACCTGACCTGATTATTTTTTCTATAATAAATGCCTATGACAAAAAAGCAATTATGTGAAGAGATAAAAAAATATGATTTTGACAACAATACAATAATTAACTTTTCAAAGATATTCAATGTATCGATATCTACTGTTCAACGTTATCGTAAAGAATGTGGCTTACAACCAAAATTTCAAATTGGAATTAAAAAAGAAATTGATAATAAAGGAAGATTCTGTTTACATAATGAAATAAAAATTAATGGGGAAAAATCAAAGATTATTCCTTTTGAAAAATCAAAGATTATTCCTTTTGAAAAATCAAAGATTATTCCTTTTGAAAAATCAAAGATTATTCCTGAAAACAAAACAAATAAAAAATTCAAAGATTTAAAAATTAAGGAAAAGGAAGATTTAGTGGATCAATTGTTTAATTTTTAAGTTTAGGAAATGGTTTGGTTTCTTTCTGATAGGTTTGATTTACTTCTCCTGATTTAACATACACTCTAGTTACTTTATTTTTATGAGTACTTGGAACAGAAATCCTTTTAAAACTTTCTTCTAATTCAATTTTATTCAGATCCATTTCTTCACTCAAGGAAAGACACTCATCTACTGTTAATTTTTTATTTGGTTTTGTTGTAATTGAAATTTGAAAAGAAGGAACACTTACTGTTTCATCTTTTTCTTGTTCATTACATTTTTTAGCTAAATCATTATAATTATCTCTTTCTTTTTGATAAAGATCTTGTAGTTTTTTAATCATATCTATATAAATTTTATTTGATTGAAAGGTTTTAGATAATAAAGAAGAATAACAATCTCTTTCACAAAATGCACCAAACATAGTAATAAATACCATTCTAAATTTATTTTTTTCATCATCACTCACATCATATTCATTCAATTTCTTTGATACATCATTCATCATATTTAAATATTCATTAGCAACTTCTTCAGTTTGAGGATCTTTCAAGAATTTTTTAATGTTTTTCTGAATTTCATCTGGATTGATTAGTTTAACATTATCAATTGTACCTTTTAGTGTATTCAAATCTAAAGTTTGTTTTTTCATTTTATTAAAAGGAAATAAAATATGTGCCTGAAACTGGAGAAAAATCTATGATTTTTCCTTTAAAAATTTATTAACATTAAGGCAATATAAATAGAAAAATGTCTTTTGAAATGGAAACAAAGGAAAAATTTATTGAAGATTTAGAAGGTGAAAAACCAAAGATTTATCCTGGTGATAAATCAAAGATTTTTCCTAGTGGTGAAAAAAGTAAACCTTCAGCACCTTTATATCCAACACTTATAACAAACACACAAAGTAATGAGACAAACACAATTTACAGACTTAACAGAACTAATGCTATTTTGGAAGAATTGAAAAAAGAGAAAAAACATTACGAATCAACTTATAAAAAATATAAGTTGATTCATAAAACTATTTATACTACACAGTTATGTTGCAACACAACATCTGTACTCACGGGTGGTTGCGCTGTTGCAACTCTGAGTAGTGGAGTTGGGGTTGTAGCAAGTATTCCACTAGGTTTAGTTGGTATGGTGACTGGTGGGTTAGGTATTATTTTTGGAACTTTTGATCAAAAAGCATTGAAGAAGATGAAGAAACATTCAAAACTTACACAATTATGTCAATCTATTGACAGTCAAATTTTAAAGAAATATTTAAGTGATCAAGTAATTACAAAAGAAGAATTTACAGAAATTTTAAGTGTGATGGAAAAATACTATACTGACAAAGAAGAAATTAGAACAAAAAATATACTTGTTGGTAACCTTGAAAATTTGAAAACGGAATTTATTGAGAAAGGAAAAAAGTTGGCATATTTTGAAGCTATGAATAATCAAAATAAATAAGTTGAATTTTGTATAAATTCACAAAATTCAACTTATTTATTTTGATTACTAAAAAATGGTAAGAAGAAGAAAGAATACTAAAATATCTAGACGAACTGTAAGAACTAGAAAACCTAGGCGAACTAGACGAAGTAGACGTAGTAGACGTAGTAGACGTAGTAGAAAAACTAAACTCCCAAGTTTATTTGAAGGGAAAAGAAGAAGAAGTTCAAGAAGGTCAAGAAAACCAGCCTGGAGACTCTTTTAATATTAAATTGTCTGAATAAAAATATACACAGTATATTTTTATTCAGAACTTAAAATATACTATGTATATTTTATATATAAAGACAACTCATTTAACTTATTTTAAACGGTGGAAATGGTTAGAAATGTGAATTAAATGGTGGTGGTGATGATATTTTTAATTTTCAGAACGGTCACAAATCGATGAAATTAGGTGGTGAAAAATCTTAGATTTTTCCTGGTAGTCAGACCCTCATCTACTTATTCAACTATTTTTTAATTTTCAGAACGGTCACAAATCGAAGAAATTAGGTGGGGAAAAATCTTAGATTTTTCCGGTATTGGAACCCTCATCTACTTATTCAACTATTTTTACTTTGGAAAATGGGTAGAAGTGTGATTTAAATGAGACATCCATTACATACTACTAATTTTATATAGTGGAAATGGAGGAAAAATGGGAAAAATAGGAAAAAATGGGGAAAAAATGGATAGAAGTGTGAATTAAATGAGACATACACCCATTACATACTACTATTTTTATACAGTGAAATGGATAGAAGTGCGATTTAAATTAGAGAGATGAGTGGTGGTGTGTAATGGGTAGTGTGAGCTCAAGTGGCATTACATACTACTAC
>Ga0209534_10003868_pt1 | contig 14057 bp, 8 predicted proteins | sample COG_07_FD_184751 | JGI IMG/M metagenome (GOLD analysis project Ga0209534, IMG submission 184751) | Pelagic Microbial community sample from North Sea - COGITO 998_met_07 (SPAdes) (version 2) | ecosystem: Environmental > Aquatic > Marine > Neritic zone/Coastal water | place: Helgoland, sampling...
AAGACCTAAAATCTCAAAACTACACGCTTATCGCCCTTGAAATTACCGACCAAAGTATACCTATTTCAGAACTAAACTTGCCAAAAAATGCTAAAATTGCATTTATTATTGGTGACGAAAATCATGGCATTTCAGCACCTCTTTTGGACAGCTGTGACCACAGCGTTCACATTGAAATGTATGGACAAAACAGCAGTATGAATGTAGTGCAAGCTACAAGTATTGCATTGTATGAGTTTACAAAGCACCTAACTCCTACTACACTTTAAACGGTATCGTGAATAAAACGCTCTTAAATACAGAAGTTCAAGATTTTATAACAACGCATATAAATACCAATATTCATACTTTAGTTTTGAAAGGTAGTCCATTTGAAGGAATTGATATTAAGGAAATTATTGGTCAAATTGAAGCAAAGAAAAAGTGCGAATCAAAACTAAAAACTTGGTTTAATACGCCTGGTATCTATTTTCCTAACAAATTAAATATAGAACAAACCTCCTCCGAAACTACAGCACAGCTTAAAAGTGAATTTACAAAAGGCCAATCTCTTGTAGATTTGACTGGTGGATTTGGTGTGGATAGTTATTATTTCTCTAAACAATTCAAGTCAGTTATTCACTGTGAAATGAACCCTAAATTAGCTGAAATAGCAGCCTTCAATTTTGAAGCTTTAGGCGCTAAAAACATCATATCACAGTCCAAAAATGGGATTGAATTTTTAAAATCCTGTCAGCACACTTTTGATTGGATATATGTTGATCCCTCAAGACGCGATGCACAAAAGAATAAAAAATTCTTGATTGAAGATTGCAACCCAAATGTAAAAACTTTTCAAGGGTTATTTTTAAAATATGCTACTAATGTACTCATCAAAATGTCGCCAATGCTCGACATTAGTGTGGGATTAGAAGCGTTGAAACACGTAAAAACTATTTACATTATTGCGATCAGAAACGAGGTGAAAGAGCTGTTATTTCATCAGGAAAAAGGGTATATGGGACAAGCTACAATTCATACACTTAACAGCCACCCTAGTGGCGACGAACACTATTCTTTTAAACGCGCCGAAGAAGATACTGCAGAGGCGCGCTACAGCGCTCCAAAACAATTCTTGTACGAACCAAATGCGGCAGTGATGAAGTCTGGCGCCTTCAAATTAATCTCTGAACGCTTTAAGCTTGATAAACTAGACCCGCACACACATTTGTATACCAGCGATGAACGATTAGAATATTTTCCTGGAAAAATATATGCAGTTTCAAACGTTTTCCCCTATCAAAAGAAAGCTTTAAAAAAAGCAATTGGCGGATTGAAAGCCAATATAAAAACCCGGAATTTCGCTGAAAAACCAAAAGCACTTAAAACCCTTTTTAAGCTCACCGATGGTGGGGAGTTATATGTATTTTTTACAACTTCAAACGCAAAAAAAATAGTGGTTGAATGTCGGTTAGCCACTGTTTGAATCGGCTAAACTTCGAAGCCCTTCAAACACCACAATACTTACGGCATTGGCTAAGTTTAAGCTTCTAACATGCGGACTGTGAATAGGGATTTTAAATAATTTATCTGCATGGTCAGCGACCAACTGTTTTGGCAAACCAACGGATTCTTTTCCAAAGACAAAAAACAGATCCTCTTTGTAATCAATAGAAACATAACTCTTCTCTGCTGTGCTAGATAAAAAAACCATGGTCTTCTCTTTGTTTAATGCTAAAAATTCATCTAAACTTTCATAAATTTTTACAGTAATGTGTTTCCAATAGTCCAATCCTGCTCTTTTAAGTCGGGAGTCACTTAACTCGAACCCAAAAGGTTTAACCAAATGCAAAACAGATCCTGAAGCCAAACTCAATCGACCAATATTCCCTGTGTTGTTAGGAATTTCTGGTTCTACAAGAACAATATTAAAAGCCATTTGAGTTGTGTTTAGTGTTTAGACAAGTTTTGGTTACACTGATCACCACTTTGACAGTAAGGCGATTCCTAAAATAAAAATTAAATTCGAGCCAATTCGAGCCAGTTCCATTTAAATCAATTTGATTTTATTCCCATATGGCTTCACAACATTAGTTTTTAATAATTTTATTTTTTAAAATGATTCCAGTGTTATTTTTGATAGTGTAATAGTAAAATCCATTACTAAGAGAACTTAGATTAATTTCTGATTTATTTGAAATCAACTGAAAACTCACAACAAATTGACCAAGTGAATTATAAATTGATAATTCTAAGGGTTCAGTTCTCGAGGAAATTAATTCAATAGTTACAACTCCTTTTGTTGGGTTTGGATAAACCAGCAACTGGGGTTGAAAATTCGCATTACTATCCATAGAAAGTGATGCAGAGCTTGCTATCCAATTACTTGCTAAACTGTTATCTGCATCCAAATCACTTAATTGCAAATAAGAGCCAGACCCATCCGCTTCTTCCGGCCAAGGTGTACTGTCAGTATATACAACTTCATCTACTGTATTTCCAAAAGCATCAGATAAAATAATTTTATAAGAGCTATTACTTAAGTCTCTTGAAAACTCCCCAAAAGGAGCAAAGCCATAATAAGCCTCAAATACAGTTGAATCACTACATAAATAAATTTTTTGATTTCCCGACACCATAGAATTCACAGGAAATTGATATGAAATGCCTAATTCTCTTATGTAAAATCCTGTTAAATTTATATTTTGACTGGAGTTATTAGTGATTTCAATAAATTCTAGTTCTTTACTAGAAAATCCAGCATTTTCATCATCTTGGGGGTTATAATGGATTTTACTGATCACTAAATCCGGAACAGAAACATTTAAACAATTACTAAAAGACCCTATGTTTGAGTCTATCCAATCTATTCGATTTTGAATCCAAATTTTCATGGCTGCGATATTTTCTGTCTGATCAGCTACTGTTGGCCAATCTTCTTGAGGTGGCCACCGTTGTAATTCCCTTACTTGTGACTCACTCAATAGACTAACAAATTCATCTATTAGACTTGTAATTGTACTATAATTTAAGGGTTGGTTTGTAGTGGTAAGTTCAAACCAGCGTTTAGCTAAATAACAATTAAAGGTATCGTTGGAAAATAAATCTTTCCAAAATTTAGCTCCTGAATTACCAAATTCAAATTGCCATAAATCATAAAAACTGCGGTCAAAGTCAAAAACAAATAAATCATTCCCATAAGAAAGGTTGTAATCCCAAACGGGTCCTGCTCTTAATTTACCGCCTCTATCTTTATGAAAAAAAGTGCTAAACTGATACGAATCTGGATTTGAAGCAATTTCTGCCATAATCATATAATCTACAAAACTAGGAACATCTATGATCGATGGGTAACCATTGGCGATTGAATTGTTTTCTGAATTTGTCTCTAAATCGGTAAAAACATTTTTTATGTAATCTGTTTGTTGGCTGCTAATATTTTCTGTTTTTGGGTAGTGGTGTAGGAAATCTGTGTACCATCCACTAGAATTGGGCATAGTCCATGCTACTTCATCACCTCCAGTAGTTTTATCTGCTTTGATGATATATCCTCCAGTGACTTCAGGCAAACTATTATCAGAATCTTTTATTTTTTTCAAGTTTACTCTATCAGAATCTCTCTTAATTTTTTCGGTTAAAATATACACGCCTTTGTAGTCATCATTTACAATGACCTCAATATATTTTACTCTAGGTGCATAATTCCCCATATTACTCGCTAATTGGTAAGACAAGTAATCACGAATCATAGAAGGATCATAGGCTAAAGAATTTAACACCCAATCATTTTCAGATGGAAATCCTAATAAACTAACATTATTATTAGAGTCGTCATCCGCTAAAAGAGTGGTAAATCCATATGGTTTTTTTTCCAATACTTGAGAGCTACTTCCTCTTAATTCAATGCCTATTCTCCCATTATAATTTAAAAAAGAATCATTAGTTATATCCGTTAAATAATTTCTGGTTCCGTCAGGTCTAAAAATAAGTTTCATTGTACCCAAAACTTTTGGTTCATCTGGAATTTCGATAGGTGAATTTGTTTCAGGGTCAAGATCAGTAGTAATTACCATAATAGGTAAATTACTATCGGTTAAAATTGTTTGTTGAGCAAAAGACACTTGCCAAAAAAGGAAGATAACTAATTTTAAAATACTAACTTTTTTAATCATAAATACTAAAGTATAATTGGTTTTGTATTGTAAATATAATTAATTAAAAAGAACCATTGGATTCAAAAAAAAATAATATACGACGAGGCAGCTTATCTTCTGAAAAACACTAAATAAAAAATGACTGACTATTGCTTTATGCTTAATATTTGTGATCGCACTAGGAACTAACTGACTCCTATCCCCCTTCTTAGTATTTCTATCTTCTAACTTTAAATTGAAAGGTAGTGAACCAATAGTGAAGCCGCTTAATGAGTTGTAAGCATTGATAGAGGCAGGAATGGCAATAAAGTGTTTTAAATCCGAGTCCTAGGTAGTAACAATAAATTAATTTCAAGTTAATTCTACTAAATCCTCCCCAAAATAGTTCGACTTCACTCCCTTATGCTTCACTTTTTATTTCCAAGAATATTTTTTTGTTTTTGGGAATATTTTTATTGTGTTAGTCTTTAATAAACTTCTTTGTTGATGCTTTAATCCGATCCATAAGCTACAATAATCTATATCTAAAAAAGCGGATTCCAAAACTAAGGCTTCTGTAATTTGAATGTGTTTTAAAACAAAAAAAGGTCCGTAATTGTGGACCTTTTTTTAATAAAATTTAAGTCTGACTTACTTTAATACAATCTTAAACATTTTAGAATTATTATTATTGTTAATGACTTTAACAAAGTAAACTCCTGTTTGATAATATGACAAGCTTATTTGACGCTCAGTAGATTCAACTAATTTTCTACTATTTATATCATAAACTTCCAAACGTTTTAGGTTGTCTATCTTCACATAAACCATGTCAAAAGTTGGATTTGGATAGAGTTTTACATTCTCCATCTTATTCAAATCATCCAATCCTAAAGTAGAAATGACATTGATCGTTCTAGAAACCTGAATGGCTGCATTTCCTTCTGCATCTGTAACATTGTAATAAATAGGATAAACGCCTTCAACTGATGAATCTACAGACCCTGTAAGCACTATGGAATTAGAAATGTCATTCCCAAGATAATCCGTGGCTACGGCTCCTTGTTCCACATACTCAGCATCAATTTCTAAAGTCATCTCAGCAGCTCCGTTAAGGACTAGAGTTGGAATAAAGAAAGCTTGTGGTCTTACATATACTATTCTTTCAACTTGAATCGCTTCTGTTCCATTCGCATCAGTGACATCGTAGGTGACTGTATAGTCCCCTTCAACAGAAGTATCAACATTCGTGGCATCGATCACTATATCAGATGTTAAATCAACACCTTCTGAATCTTCAGCAGTTGCATTTTCTTCAACATAGTCAGTACCTACGAGAAGGTATACTTCTGCATTACCTATTAATGTGATTTCTGGACGCACATAGACCGTATTATCAACCACTGAAACGGTTCTAATCACCTGATCTGCAATGTTACCTTCTGCATCGGTTACATTATAATATAGTGCATACGTTCCTACTGTTGATGTATCCAATGTCCCAGTCACTACAATAGCGTCTGATATGTAAGCTCCTAGATAGTTTGATGCAATCGCACCTGGATCAACAAAATCTACATTAATTTCTAATTCTAAAGGATTACTTCCTAAAAGATTGATTACTGGCTTGTAAAACGATGCTGGTTTTACATACACTTTTCTAATAACTTGTTCGGCAATATTTCCGTCACTGTCAGTAACATTATACGTAACATTATAAATACCCTCAACTAAAGTATTCACGTTATTGTTGTCAATAACGATATCAGATGTTATATCAAGTCCAGTATAATCAACTGCGGTCGCGCCTTCTTCTGTATAGGTTTCACCTAGTATTATATATACATTTGGATCTCCATTCAGTGTAATTATTGGAACAAAATAAGATTCAATAATATCATTAAAATAAGGATATCCACCGTTAAGTTCGGAATTAATTCCCCAAATTGATGAAACAGCATTGGTGTCTATATTCCAACCAGCATCAACATAAATTGTGGAGTCTGTCATCTCTGCAGTTGTTTTACCAACAGCATTCACAAGCGCTTGTCTCGGATTGTTCTGCGTGTAATTATTTGGCCCTACTACCTCTAAATTACTCACATTTAAATCTGAATCATAAAACACATTGTCCGCTACAAACTCTTCTGATTCATTTGAACTGGTACCCCCTATAAGGGCGCCCCAACCTCTGGGTTGGTCCAATTCACCGTCTCCTGTATAATCTGTATAAAGAAGGTCGTCAGTGAAATTAGTCCCATTCAAATTTATACTCGAAGCTGAATAACTATTACGCAAAGACATCCCTAATTTATTAAGATTCCCTACTAAACCTCCAGTGTACTGATAATTGTCATTAAGCCTTGAACTGTACCAAAAACTATTACCATTCGAATCTACCCATTCTGAATAATCCCCTAACTCAATATTAATAGATACCCTAGAATACACGTCTGAAATACGAGCATTTGAAGTCCCTATAAGACCACCAACGCTTTGTGAGTATTTAACCTTAATAACCCCTGTTGCGGATGACTTTATTAACTCTGGATTACTCTTATCTGAATAATTAGAATTTGTAGAAATACTACCAAAAAGACCACCAATACTATTACTACTACCAATACTAGAATCATCTCTTATAACACCATCTGTTATATCTATTGATACGTTTTCTGTATGAAATTCTGAAAGTGTAAGATAACTATTGTTGTTTGTCTCACTCTGACCAGAAAATATATAACCCATTCTACCAATTAGTCCTCCAACATCACGACCATAGTAGGAGAGTGTAATCGTATTGTTCTTTGAATATAGCTGACTCAACGAATTATATTCACTTTGGTAGTTCATGCTACCAAATAATCCGCCAATATTATTACTATAATGGTTGGTAGACCCTGGAGTCGGTGATATACTTATCGTATTGTTCTCAGAAGTGGCATTTTTGGTGAGTTTTGAATACTGAACATTACCAAACGCAGAACCTAAATAATTAACATAGTTTTTGGAAACGACATTAAGTTCTGAGTTTTTTACAACTACATTGATCAAGTAGCCATAATTAATCGATCCTGCAATCAATCCAATATATCTTAAATATTGATCCCCTGTATAATTAATACTTAAACTCATATTATCAATCGTAAGATCTCTTATAGAACCATATTGAATATTACCAAATAGTCCAATGTATTCATATTTGTTCTGCGATACAATGGTAATGTTTTGAAGAGCATAACCGCCACCGTTGTAGTTAAAATCGTTAAGATTATTGTTGTTTATATTGAAATTTGGATAGTTAAAATCTGATTTATTCATCCAATTATAACCTTGTAAATCCAAATCTTGTGTCTGTTCAAAACTAGCCCCTAAGTTACCAGGATGGCTGTCAAAAACCCAACTCAAATTGGCAACAGAAGCGATCTCATATGGACTGAATGTATTCCCTTGGCCTTCCGGTTGACGCACATCGGCAACTACAAAATTACCAACGCCAGTAGATAGATTGTTAGAAACATCAGATACGCTTATAGAAACTGTGACCTTGGCTTCCGTTTGCGTGGTGTCTTCTGGAATTGAAAAATTATAATAAAGTCGTTTATTATTTTCTGAATCTGTTAACATCTCAGCAGTTACATCCGGTCCCCAACCTGTAATATCTATCGTATTGCTTTCACCAGCACTTTCTGACAACAGGACTTCAATACGAATGTTTTCTCCTGTTTTGCCACCCAAACGCATTTGAGTCCCATTATAAAATCGAATTGATTCAATCTCCGGAGCATTTTGATCTTGTATATAATTAAATTCCATTTCTCCAGTTTCTGCATTCGGGTTTTCGCCTGTAACTGTAATGAGCGCACTGCCTGTGGTGCCTTCAATCCCGTTATACGTAAACACCAAATCAGATGTTGTAATATCGCCATCTGTTATAGTGTTCTCAACCGCAACACTTACAATGTCACTGTTAGACGAAGTTGCTAAGATTGTACTCATACCTCCTACGGCAGACCTTGCCATCACTTGGCGGGTAGATACTAACAAGCCTGTGCTAAAATCAGAGGATGGACTCAATATAATCGGCATAACTGCCAACGGTCCCGTTTCAATCTCATGACTAAAAAAAGGATAACCGTCATTAAACGCAGTATCGGTAACGGCGTTATTAATATCCCAAATATCATCCGTACCATTAGAAACTTCTGTGACAAAATCCCATCCCTTTTTCATGAAATTAGAGATTAATTTCAACTCTGCAGTTGTTTTACCAACAGCATTCACAAGCGCTTGTCTCGGATTGTTCTGCGTGTAATTATTTGGCCCTACTACCTCTAAATTACTCACATTTAAATCTGAATCATAAAACACATTGTCCGCTACAAACTCTTCTGATTCATTTGAACTGGTACCCCCTATAAGGGCGCCCCAACCTCTGGGTTGGTCCAATTCACCGTCTCCTGTATAATCTGTATAAAGAAGGTCGTCAGTGAAATTAGTCCCATTCAAATTTATACTCGAAGCTGAATAACTATTACGCAAAGACATCCCTAATTTATTAAGATTCCCTACTAAACCTCCAGTGTACTGATAATTGTCATTAAGCCTTGAACTGTACCAAAAACTATTACCATTCGAATCTACCCATTCTGAATAATCCCCTAACTCAATATTAATAGATACCCTAGAATACACGTCTGAAATACGAGCATTTGAAGTCCCTATAAGACCACCAACGCTTTGTGAGTATTTAACCTTAATAACCCCTGTTGCGGATGACTTTATTAACTCTGGATTACTCTTATCTGAATAATTAGAATTTGTAGAAATACTACCAAAAAGACCACCAATACTATTACTACTACCAATACTAGAATCATCTCTTATAACACCATCTGTTATATCTATTGATACGTTTTCTGTATGAAATTCTGAAAGTGTAAGATAACTATTGTTGTTTGTCTCACTCTGACCAGAAAATATATAACCCATTCTACCAATTAGTCCTCCAACATCACGACCATAGTAGGAGAGTGTAATCGTATTGTTCTTTGAATATAGCTGACTCAACGAATTATATTCACTTTGGTAGTTCATGCTACCAAATAATCCGCCAATATTATTACTATAATGGTTGGTAGACCCTGGAGTCGGTGATATACTTATCGTATTGTTCTCAGAAGTGGCATTTTTGGTGAGTTTTGAATACTGAACATTACCAAACGCAGAACCTAAATAATTAACATAGTTTTTGGAAACGACATTAAGTTCTGAGTTTTTTACAACTACATTGATCAAGTAGCCATAATTAATCGATCCTGCAATCAATCCAATATATCTTAAATATTGATCCCCTGTATAATTAATACTTAAACTCATATTATCAATCGTAAGATCTCTTATAGAACCATATTGAATATTACCAAATAGTCCAATGTATTCATATTTGTTCTGCGATACAATGGTAATGTTTTGAAGAGCATAACCGCCACCGTTGTAGTTAAAATCGTTAAGATTATTGTTGTTTATATTGAAATTTGGATAGTTAAAATCTGATTTATTCATCCAATTATAACCTTGTAAATCCAAATCTTGTGTCTGTTCAAAACTAGCCCCTAAGTTACCAGGATGGCTGTCAAAAACCCAACTCAAATTGGCAACAGAAGCGATCTCATATGGCCTAAATGTGTTTCCCTGACCTTCCGGTTGACGCACATCGGCAACCGCAAATTTTACGTTGTAAACCTCTAATTCATCGACTATAAACGAAATATTTAGTGCACCATTGTCAAGCGAACTATCCTCCGGAATAACATAATCATAATAAAATTCCGTAGCTGATCCTGAAGTCATTGGTTCAGATTCTAGGCCGTCACCCCAACCAGCATTCGATATAAGAATTCTTGCATTTGAAATCGCTTCAGTCGTGTGAACAGATACTCGAATCAACTCTTCAGGCTCAGCACCTAATCTCAGTTCATCACCTTGGTAAAAAGTAACCTTAGTAATCTCTTGTTGTGAAAATGACAACAGAGGAATCAATAATAAAAGTAATAGTTTTTTCATCTTAATTAAATTGGTTAAATAATAGATAGTAAAGTTAGATTTTTTAACAATTTGATTCTCCAGTACTCCCTATCAAATAGTCTCAAAAAATAGAATATATGCGCATTAAAAAAAATATTGAGACAGATTTGTTTATCTTTACAATAAAAATATTAAACAATAAATGAAAATTACAATTTCATTATTATTAATGGTTTTCTTGATTGTTTTAGTTATACACTTAAGAAATTCAAAGACGAAACACAATAAGAGTTACCTCTCCTATTTTGTGGCACACATCATATTTAACCTTCTTATAAATTTTTTAGGATTATTATCACTTGGGAATATCTTGCCATTTCCCATAGAAACAACACTTCTAATTAAATACCTAGGCCTGTTATATCTATTTCTTTTTGCTGAAACCATATTTAGAAATAAATCTAAGTTTCCTAAAATTCTTATCACTTTTTGTTTAATTATATTGGTGTTTTTTGTTTTAAATCACTTTGGCTTTCGATTTTTAGAACCAAAATTTTATGATCGAAATTTCAGCTATATAGAAAATGGGACTTTAACCTTATACTATAGAGACTATGCCATTTCATTTGTGATCTTTAGTTTCATTACAATGATGATTATTTTAAAAAGATTTTTAGATGGATACAAAAAACTTGAAATTAAGACTACAAAAATCATACTTTTTAGGAATTGGTTTATGATGTATTGGGGCGTTATTACCCTAAATTTATCACTTAGTGTCATTGTCGCCCTCCTACTCAAAGGCAGAATTATGAACGAATTCTTTAGTAACATCATTCAATTATTATATTTATCTGAATTTTTGTTTTTAACCTTTAGCCCAAAAACTTTAAGCTATTTACCCAAGCTTTCACACTCAAAACAAGAACTCAAGCTAAATAGACAAGAACATGAAAATTTCGGGTATTTAAAAACGATTCTAGTCTCTAAACTTTTGTTTTTGGATCCTAATTTTTCTTTAAGCAAAATGGTCTTTCATACTAACTTAAATGAACCACAAATTAGAGAAGTTTTAAAACATTCAGAGTTTAGTAACTTTAATTCGTTTGTGAATTTTCATAGAATTAAACACGCTACGACACAAATTGAAAATGGCTATCTGGAGAAGCATACGATCAATTCGCTATCCAAAGAGTGTGGCTATAATTCACATCAAACATTCTTTAGAGTCTTCAAAGATCTAAAAGGTGTAACCCCACTAGCGTATAGTCTTAAAATAAAATAATCATTGTAATTTAGCTTCATACTCATTAACACCACACTGAATCGCGTTTAATGACTTTCTAAAAGTGATTCTCAAAGGGAAGGAGGAATTAATGATTAGTTTTTAAATTTTCCCTACAGATTTTTGACGGTTATGAACCACTCTCAAATAAATTGGATACGACTGTTTTTCTTTAACTCGTTTAGTTATTTTAATATAAAACTTAATACTTGTTGCCATAGAGATTATTTGTTTGAACAAATATTCTAAAATTCTTTAAAAACTCATGGAACAAAAAAGTGACGTTAGTAAAAGTGGAACAGAATTATATTATCATTTTTAGTTACTACAAGTTAATGAAAATTCTCTTTATACTTACAAATTCTATCGAATAAGTATTGTTGGTATTCACTATAATTAGAACTCCATAATTTAGTAGTAGTAATTGAAAATGAAAATTTTAAGATGAGTTTTAAGGGGTAAGAATAACCACCCCGTAGTGTTACTCCACTGTGACTGTTTAGTAGGAACTACTGACTTGCAATTACCAATAATAAATAGGCTCTCTAGAACTTATTTAGCCTTGTAATCATATAACCCATTATCTCAAAACCCCTTTTATAATCATCGGGTTCAGCAGAAACCATTACATTGTAAGTATATCCGTCTCTGTAAACCATTGCACTAATAATTGCTAATGTATTACTGCCTTTCTGAAGACAAAACCCATAAGTTAGACCATTAACTTCTAGATTTAGATAGTCAACAAATTGAGAAGCTCTAGACCCTTTCTCACAATACGATTTGCCTTCTCTTGAATCTACAGAACCTTTGAAAGATGAAATCATAATATTTTCATTACCATGACTCCAATGTAAATCTCCTGCCTTAACAAAACCCTTAGGCGCATTTATGTTTATGCCATTTAATGTTTGTTCTTGACTTGTCGAGACCAAAAAACTAATCACTATTAATAATTGTAATGTTCTTATCATTTTTTTAGTTAATATTTTATCAATGTATTTTTATAATCCTTTTTCGGTACGCAAAACTTACTTTACAACGATTGCATATTAATACCTCGGTCTATTGAGCACAAATTAAAATGGTTACTACATTGTTGTTCTACTTTTTTAAAAACAACAAGACAGAATTAATTAATGTTTTTAATTTCTGGAATAAACCTTAAAAGGAATTACTTTTTTTCATTATTTTTTCGCTTATGTACCCATCCAAAATAAATAAAAACGAATAAAAGAATTACAGCTAATGGAAATGTACTTCCAGAGCTAGAAAGCCCTCCAATTACACCCATAGTAAAAATTATTGCTAATACTCTTGAAATTATCTTATATACATCCATATTGAAATTATTTACAATTTTTTAAAAATTCCACAGCTACTTCACTTCCAAGTTTTGCAGCAGTTCTCCAATCTTCACAAGCTTTATCCAAATCAAATAATTCAAATACCATTCCTCTGTAGCCATATGCTTCCGAATAATTTGGATTAATTTTAATTGAATTAGTTAGTTCTTCAATAGCCATTTCAAATTTGCTTTCTTGGACATAAACGTGCGCTAAATTATAATATGCATCAGCACTTGGCTTAAGTTCTATTGATTTTTTATAATCGTTTATAGCATTTATATTTAATCCTAAAATAGCATTTATAAATCCTCTGTTATAATAAGCATAAGCCAAATTATATTCATAAAAAAAAAGTGTCTTATTATCATTTACAACTTTTACATTGTGATCGCTATAAATTGTTTTTAACGAGATGGATTTAGTTAAATCGTCAATAATTTCATGGTAATTTGGTATACTCATAGAACTTTGACATATTGCTCTATTGTAATAAAATAATCCTATGCTTTTGTTTAAGTTAATTGAAATTGAATCGTCTGCATAAGCTTTATTAAATTGATTTAGCTTAGCATACAAAGTTGCTCTATTGCTGAAAAAAAAAGGGTTTTGGCTGTCAAGCTTGATGGCTTTATTAAAATCAATTAAGGCAAGTGAGCTTTTGCCAATTAATAAATAGCACAACCCTCTATTGTTGTAAGCCATCGAATTATTTGAATCAATATTAATTGCATAAGAAAATAAATCTATAGCACTAATGTAATTACCATTTATTGCCTCAGAAACACCCCTACCATAATCAGGTTTAACCAATGATTGTGAATAGGATTTAAATGTAACTAATACTAATAAAGTGAAAATTAAGAATATTTTTTTTAATATCATTATATTTTACTTAGTGCACCTAACCAAGTTCACGTTATAATTGTGTAAAGTAACAATTTTTCAAATATAAGAAATATTAATTTAACCTATTTAGGTATATAAGTCATTTAATTTAAGTGATTTACAAGGTTTACATTTAAAGGATAGAAAGAATAGTTTGAGACAATCAAAAAAGAACAGTCACTTATGTAAAACTTGTGAAAATTATATAATTAAATAGATAATTAATGTTTACAAAAAAACAGCAAGAGCAGGAAATATAAGAAGCAAGAGAGGTAAAAGTGGAACAGAATTATCACCTGTAAAAAGTAGGTGAAACATTTTTTTGACTAGGTGAAACAATAGTGAAACAAAAAGGTGAAAACAAATGACTATAAACGGACTTAAAAGAAACAAAAAACC
>Ga0209534_10003882_pt1 | contig 14026 bp, 9 predicted proteins | sample COG_07_FD_184751 | JGI IMG/M metagenome (GOLD analysis project Ga0209534, IMG submission 184751) | Pelagic Microbial community sample from North Sea - COGITO 998_met_07 (SPAdes) (version 2) | ecosystem: Environmental > Aquatic > Marine > Neritic zone/Coastal water | place: Helgoland, sampling...
CCGAAACCATTCAGCCATTTATAGATCGGATAAATCAGAACTATGCCCACCTTTCCACAGGCGTATATTTCAACTCCCGCTACTGGCTGGCCGTCCCACTAGACTCTACTCCTGGAGCGGGCAATGCGACTAAGCTCAACACCATAATCGTTTATAATTTCATTAATGGTGGATTTGAAAGTATTGACTCTGTAAACTCTGTAGACTTTGCCATTCGCGATTTACTTGTTGCCCGTGAAGGAGCGCAGAATGCTTTGTATCTCACAACCGAAGAGGGCGGGGTGCATAAGGTTGATGGCAATGAGGGAGGCGATGTGGTTTCGATTACAGCAGGGCAGGCAAGTCCCTCCACCATCCCTATAATTAGTCAGCTAACCACCCGCCAATACGATGCCGAAAGTATGGACCGTAAAACATACAGCCGCGCAGAGTTCCATGTAAAATCAAATACCGGCTTTTCTACTGACGGTAACATCCAATTTATAACCGAAGACCCCGACTCGGTAAGCACAAGCACAGCTATCTCCAGCCTACTGGGTAACTCATTGCCCGACTCGGAGGAGGCCTCCCTACGCCTTCGGGTAAACAAAAAGGGGTTTGGCATACAGGCAGATTTCCGGCCATCCATAGGCCGACCATACCTTCGGGCCACCAAGATAGACGCTAGAATTAGTAACCGATCCACCACATCAATTTCATAAGGAGAATATAATCATGCCAGTATTACAAACAGGACAAAGTTTCGCATCGGGCGACCAGGTAACCGCGACCAAATTACAGGACATCGCAAACCTTGCTACATTTCGTACAGGTGCTAATAACACCGCAGACGGTTCAACCATAGAAGTCGATGCCTCGGGCGGATATTTAAAAGTCAAACAGACAGGTATTACATCTAACGAACTAGCGGATAACTCCGTTATTACTGCCAAGATACAGGACGGGGCGGTGACTGCGGCCAAGCTCGATAGTGCGGCAGTAAGTGTACTCATGCCGACTTCCACCATTTTGCCGTATGCTGGGATATCCTTACCAGGCAATCCAGGTGATTGGTTGTATTGTGACGGTTCAGAATATGACAGAGAAATAACACCTGGAGTTAGTACACCACTTTTTGCGGCATTAGGACTTACCTACGGAGTGGGAGACGGATCAACCACATTTAATATCCCTGACCTTCGTGGACGAGTAATTGCGGGTCAGGACGATATGGGGGGTTCATCCGCTAATCGTCTAACCGGTCAGACTGGTGGCGTTGATGGAGATATTTTGGGTGGCACAGGGGGTGCTGAAACGCATACATTGTCAATTGCGGAAATGCCCGACCATACACATGATTCAGGTTTCTCTGTAGGAAGCGATTCTACTTCAGGAGGTGATCCGATATATCGTCCACCTGGCGGGTCAGGATTAAACACAGGTTCAACAGGCGGCGACCAAGCCCACAACAATGTTCAGCCAACAATCATTTTAAATTACATAATTAAAACTTGATAAAGTCATGGAATCATTAGACGCACTTAAACGGCTCATAGGTATGGGTCCATCAGAAGAAGAAATAGCCGAGGAAGCACAGAGAAGGTTACAGATGCAAAGCCATTCTTTCTTGGGTAATATAGATTACAGTCGGATGAAAGATCCAGGTGATTCTGCCTACATGAAAAATCCCGCAAATTATGCAAAAGAAAAAAACCCCACCTTTTTCCCTGATAGTAACCCTAGTGCATTTAATCAAAATGTATCACAGGATGATATAGTTAAATATCTAGAATCTAAAGGACCAGCAGGAGAATCCCTCGCATACATCAATCCAATGGAGCGCGAACTGCTCATGCGTTCAGGCGCAAGCGGTAAGATGACACCTGAAGGCATCGTTTCCTATGCCCCTGAAGACCCCCTCAAACAAGCCGCCACTCTTCTTAATACAGCCGCCCCAAAAGGGGAAGAGGTAGCCTATATTAACAAGAAGGAAGCAAAACTCTTAAAAAGTAAGGGTGGAGCCGGCGTACCAGTAAACTCATCGGGAGTAAAATCCTACTTTATCCAAAAACTATTTGGTGGAGGTAAAGATGCACCTCAACTCGAAAAGTTCGATGTTGGGCAATCTGCCCGCGATTATGTAAACGCGATGTCCGATCCCCGTTTGCAGGATCAAATGCTTCAAAATCGTCAACGCTACGATCCGCAATACCAAGACTTGCAAATGGGTCTTGCCCGCCGAGCCGCCGACCCGATGGCACAGCTTGCGGAGCAACAGGCCATGCGTTCACAGGAGTTCGGCTCACAAATGGCAGAACGCCAGGCTGGTTCCGATATGTCCCTAATGAATCGATTCGGGGCAGACATGACTGCCGCAGTTCGTGCATCCGATCCGCTCATGCAAGCCCGCGTAAACCAAGCAAACGAGTTGGCCAATCAGGCATATCGCGAGTCACAGATGACTGACTTGTCGCCCGAAATGAGACGCAGGGCAACTCAGTCTGCCCGCGAAGGCTTGGTATCGAGAGGGCGGGACATGGACAATGTGGGCATTGCGGCCGAAGCGATGAGCCGTGAGGATTATTTGCGGGATATCATTCGGGATAATCGCAACCAAGCATCTGCACTTGGCGGGTATGCTTCCAGGCTCAACCAAGCAACCTCATACGATCCACTCCGAATTACTGGTGGTGGACAAAACTTCGTACAGCAAGGCTATGGCCAACGAGCCTCCCTGTTTGGATTACCACAGGAATCAGTCACCCGAATCAATCCCGATGCTGGAGTAAATATCGGTATGCAGGAATATGCGAATCGGGCGAACTACCTGGCAAACACTTATGCGGCTAAAGAACAAGCGGCAAGTGGTGCGGCACAGGGATTTATGAGTATGCTTGGAACAGCCGCTGGTGGATATTTAGGTAGAGGATAATAATCATGGCAATAGGAGACACAGTTCAGGCGGGACTCATGCGAGTCGATTTCTCACCATTCCTTGAAGCGGGACGGGCAAATGCCGCCGCCAATGCATCCTTTGGTCAGGCACTCGGCCAAGTGGCAAAGGGATTTATCGAAGGGCAACAGAAAAAGAAAAGGGCAAGCGAGATTGCTGGCTTTTTGATGGGCCAAGGCGTGGCCGAAAAAGATGCAATGGCAATCGCTAACAACCCATTCCTTCAAAACGAGTATCAGCGCAAACAGGAAGCCGAGGCCAAGATGAAGATGGAAAGGGAAAGGCTGGCCACACAATCAAATATTGCGGCCCAAGGAAGGGCGGCTAGTCAGGCACAGATAGATCAGAAAAATGAAAGGGCAGATGCGGAAACTCAGCGACTCATAAATTTTTCAGAAAATTTGATTTCCGAAACAACCGATCCTGCTGTTCAGCAAAATGCTGACATGGCTAGACCAGGCTTATTTGCACTTGGTGGAGATCCTGAAATGCGCAACCGCTTTTTGGATGCAGAAATTGAGCGACAACCAAAAACTACTGTGGGTAATTTAGGGGCAGAAGATTTCGCAACTGTGGCTAGGGAAACAGGCATGGACCCAAGACTATCAGCCAATCGATTTATGGGCTTACAGAAGGCGGAAGCTGAAGCCTCTAAAGGCACAGGTAAGACGATGACTATCAATGACCCAAAAACAGGGCAGAATGTTATCGCACTACAAAACTCTGATGGAACTCCTGGTGAGATTGTAGGAATAGCACCTACTCAGCCCCCAAGAATCCCTGATCCAAAAGATGTAAGGCGAATAAATATCGACACAAAAGAAGACAGTCAAGCGATGGATACAGAGACTGATTGGAGGGAGAGGGCAATTACTGGTAGAAATACTACACAGACAGTTAAAACCATGTTAAGCACATTGGATAAAGTGGATGACACAGGTGGCCTTTCAAACTTTAAAAACACACTTAAAAAATATGCAATGTCAGCGGGAATTGATTTTACAGATGCAGAAAAGGATCAATTGGCCAACGCTGAAAAATTTACTCAGTTAAGTGGTGAATTTGTATTCAAAGCAATCTCACAAACAAAGGGATCTATTTCGGAAAAAGAGATGGATTTATTCCAAGCCATGAGTCCCTCGATGGTTAATAGTAAGCTAGGAAATAGACTAATGCTTGAATATGCTCAAAAACGAGCAAATCGAGATGTCGAATTGAATAAATACATTCAGGGGTTGAAGAAACAGGGAATGCTACCACAAGAACGGGTTGAAATGGCAATGGCTTGGCTTAACGATCCAGCAAATGACATTACACAGGATTTGTATGAACATTTCGGGTCTAGCATAAATAGCCAAAACCCTTCACCTCAAACTCAACCAAATCGACTAGGAGTTCGAGGGAATAATCCTCAACCAAGTCAAGATTTACAAACTTCAGGCGGATTTAAAATTAAAACAAGATAGACATGGCTGAGTACGAAATCTCCCACCCTCGTATTCCACAAATTGGAAGCGCAGTACTTGAAGGGCCAGACGATTTACCCCCACCTACTGAGCGGGATTTTTGGGAGGTAGTTAAGCAACAAGTTCGACCTTTAGGGCTGTCTCAGTTGACTGATGAGGAGAAGATTTCTGCCTATAAAAATGGATTCTTCGGTGAGACTAAACCTGTAGAAGGACAACCGGAACAACCTGGCATAATTGATGGTTTACTCGACTTAGGAGGGAAAGCTGTACTGCGGGGTTTACAAATATCTAAAACTCTAACAGGCGGGACATTGTCTCCTGATTTAGGTATAGGAATCTCAGGTCCATACGATAAATTACTTAGACTTCCTGATAAGGCAGTACCCTATGAAAAAACTGAAAATGTAGATCAATTTAGGGAGGCGGGAAAATACCTTTTTGGCTTTCTTGATAATACCGAAGATAAATTAGACTTCGATCCAATTACTGAAGCTCTCAAGCGGACAGGTATGGCATTCTACTCGAAGAATAAGGACGCTCGTGGTCGAGTTAAAACTGCCGCAATGGATTACGCACAGGACTCGATGGTTACTGGAGTGGGGGAGGGGTATGCCCGAGCCGCTAGTGGTGGAGAGTTTTTATTTAAAGGCGGAAAGTTTTTAAAAGATAAACTTCTGTTGGATGAAACCGATGAAGCTGATGTGTTAGATTATGTAAATTCAGCCATTGAGTTGGATGGAATAAATCATCGCTACGAAAATTCAGCTGAATTAGCGGCTTTTGTATTGGAGAACCCACAAGAGTCTGCAAAGGCAATGGTCGCGGGATTAGTTGGAGGACTAACCCCAATTGTTGAGGCGGAAGACTTAAACGAAATCTTAATCGATGAGGAGGATATAAATTTAGATTCTGATCTTCAACAGGATATCCGCTCAGGATTGGTACAGCCCGATACTGGATTATCTTTCCTTACGGAAGTGGTCGGAGATCCAATGAATATGGCTGGCGGTACATTCGCAAAAGGAGTTACGGCTCCCCAACGAATCGCACTATCAGGTCGTATTTCTAAAACCTTAAAAGAGGTAAATATCTTAAATAAAGCAAAAGCATCTACAATAAAATATTTAGATAAATTACCCGAGCAATCTGCCATGCATCAAAGGGTTGGAAGTAGATTAGTCGAACTAAATGCTGAACTTTTAGAGAAGCAAAAAATTGTAAATAAATATGCCCGTAATTCTTTATTCTTGCGAATGGCCGCCCAATCATCACCCGATGAACTACTGAAGGTAGCCGCTAAAAATTTAGATACTGCATCCGATGCTGGTAAGTTGTCCATGAATATGGTCTACAACGCCATGAAGCCCAACGGAAAGATTGGGCTTGTACGCAAAGGAATCGCAATGGGTGCTAGACTGACTCCTGAAATAGCCGGTGCAACCATTGGGGCATCTTTAGCAGGGCCTGAAGGTGCGGCAGCTGGAGCATTGGCACCATCAGTTTTAAAAGGTGCAAAGATACTTTCTACAATGCCTGAAAATGTAGCAATATCTTATATTATGAGATCAGCCACCGAAGCGGGTGAGGAGATAACCGAACAGGCGGCAAGGAAACAGTATCGTCAATTTACTAATAAAGTTTTATACCCTACAGGTATATTAGGATTAGGTGGTGGTGCTATTTTAAGTAGCCAAGAAGGCGGTAGCGGAATATCTGACTCTCTCCTTAAAATTGGTGGAGGTGCATTCGCATTAAAATTCTTACCCAAACTGGCACAATTCTCCGATGCCGCAATCAGGGATAGTCGAGTGATCGGACCAGAGTTGATCTATGCGAGGGGTGAGAATAGTCCGTTTTTTAATAGGTTGGCATTGTTGCCATCGGCAGATGAAGGATTGATTGGAGCTAATGCTGACCGCTTTCAAGCACTCACTCGAACATCTAGTGGCGAGACTATTTTAGAAAAGACGATTGATAAGATCAGACCGATAGGTCGAGGGATCGCTACATCTGTAACAGATGAATTTCCGACCGGCGCACCATTTCGACCAGGATTAAGTGACACCAATAAAATGCTGTCCAACCCGACTCGAAAGGTAGCACAATTTTTAGATCGCACACCCACACTTGGTCGAGGCATTGAGGCACTTGGACGATTTGGAACTGTGGTAACTGCGGGATCAACTTTACCCGCCGCCTTTGGCTATGTCGGCTCAGGCGGACAAGTAGAAGGTGCATTGGCAGGTGCATTAGTATCTGCACCATTCACATCAATTGGAGCGGGCGCTGGGATGTATCAGACCTTTAAAAATAAAGGCGATTTGTTTCAGCAAAAGATGGGCGATGTTCATTACTATCGTGAACACCTTAATAAGAGTGAACAGGCAGATTTTGATGCATTACCTTTGCATATCCGCATGGCCTTGGCTGGTTATAGCCTATCCCATCCCGATGTAATATTCCAACCTGGTACAGAAGGGCAGGGCAACTTTAGTTTTAACCCCGACCTTCAAACTTCTGTAATTGAATATCGGAGGGACACAGGGGTGGGGTTAATCGAAGGAGTGCTTGCCCATGAAATTGGGCATAAGATAGAAATTCACGGACTTACCCCGATGGTTAATAAAATATTCTTCGGCGATCCTGTGACTAAAGAAGGTGGGGTATATGGTAAATATAATGACGAAGGTAAAATCGAACCTAATCAAGAGTTCTTAGATTTACGGGATATATATTTACAAAAGTTATCTGCCGATAAATCAATTGATCCTGCAAATGCAGACCGATATCAAGGACCGGAGGGTAATCAAATATTTGCATCTGAACTATTTGCTGATCAAGTTAAAGACTATCTATTAAGCGGAAAAAAAGACAAAGGTAATACAGTCGCACAAAAGATTATCCGTGCATCCTCTGAGGCGATGCTAGGCACTCCATTCATTCGGGACTTTCTATTAAAAATGAACTTCCCAATGAAAGCGGATGGTAAATTTATCGAAGGTGGATTCTTTGAAGGTAAACAAAGAAGGATTCCTGAAATTACTAAACTAATCGACCAGTATTACAAAGACACTCGGGCGATGAGACAGAGGGAAATCCAAGGCGATGAGGTAATCACACCAGGTACAAATCGGGTGGATAAAGAATTAAGCATAGACTCTCGAAAAGCAAAGCGACCAATCGATCAAGGTGATTTTGAAAACTCGTTCTCAATAAAAGATCAAAACGACCCAGCCATTAAAGCAAAACTCGACACAGGTGGAATATTCAAATGGAGGCCAACCGCAGATGGAAAAGGATCGGAATTAGAAACTGGTCCAACTGGCACTCCAAAGAGGTATACCGCAAAAGAGTTGGAAAAACAGAACAGGGCGCAAGGCGATCATGCCATCAAAGTATTTGAGAAAAACGGAGTTGATATCATCACCCATAAGGACGGGAAGAAATCGACTAGGGATATTACTAACCTAACTCCTGAAATGATTGATGAGTTGGCACAAGGTCCCTGGCATCCTCGTCAAATTCAAACACTTCGAGAAATTAGTCGATCATTAAGGGAGGGCGATGGTGAGCGAGCAGGCTTTTTAATTGGATACTTTGCCGCATCAACCGGTAGAAAGCCAAAAGCTGTACCATTTGCTTTAAGGCAAGAAATGCCATACGGATTTAAACTTACAAAGGATGGAAATATTCTCGCCCTTTTACACGATGTTCCCCAACTCGAAAAGAACCTTAAATTCTTAAAAGGTGGTAAGAGATTACCAGGTAAATACAGAGACGAATATAACCAACTATTTGATAACGACACAGAAGTATGGGAAGCATTTCGACAGTACCGAGTTAATACCGCCAATGGCATGGATGGCCAACTTGGATTAGATGACGATCCTTCCCGAGCAATCCGCAAGAAGAACTTCCTTAATGCATTGCACGGGGCAATCGATACCGAGCATATTAATTTAAATCCGATACTTTCTGAAATAAGTAAATTAAAAGGGATGGATATGTTTAACCCATCCAAGCGGCAACCATTCGGACCAGCCACTAAGACTTTCCGCTTGGATCGGATATTTGATGTAACTAGGTCAGGCAACCGAAACTCCAATGTAAATGTCGATAGGGCTAAGAAGTTGCTTATGCCAACCGAAATCCAAGAAGGATCACCTGGTAGTTTCTTTAGACCAAAATCTTCAAGGGATAAATCGGCAAAACTTAGAACATTTAAAAGCCCAGTCTATTTAAAGGATGGTTCTAGGCTTTCAGGAGTAGCAGATAATCCCGAGCAGAATCCATTCTATGGTTTCGATAAGAATGGGCAGGAGTTCAGTCAAAGACGGGAGTATGTAAATCCACAGGATATTACCAAGTCCAGGGACTCGGATCGCACAGCTAATCAGATTCGTAACGAATTAGAAAGTGGACAGAAACTCTTCATGCCGGGCGAAAACACCTATGCAAGGCCACTTGAAGAAATTCTTCAACGCATACCCGAACAGGAGCGTTTTATTGGTAACAAGCCTGCCGGTATGCCGGTAACTCGTCCAAACGGAAAGCCTTTCCTTGAATTAGATTTAAATGAAAAGATTGGACCACTGGGCGTAAAGCAATCTGATATTGATCGTATTATGCAGGAGTCTTTTGATGAAAGTGGTCCTGCCGCCAACCGGGCTTTTGAAGACATGAAATCAAAAGGGACTAATATGGTTCCACCTGATGCAACTCACTGGAAAAATGTTGAAAGCAGAACATTGAGAGATCGTTTTTGGTACGAAATTAGTTCTGAAGCTATGAGCATTTCTTTTCCCGATCATTTAGGGCGGGAAGGTGAAATGGTAAAAGATATGACTGCGGCCACATCTCCGTTGGCTGATCCTAATTACAATTCGGAATTGATGATTAGTATAATGTCGGAATTTGAAAGAGGCGATCCTTCTGTAACTCCAGCGGTTGTACAAAAATCAATTGCAGATGTATTTAGTGGAGATTTCGGAAAACAAGAAGCCAGGAAAGTCGGTAGTTTTGGGCAGACATTTAAATTTATTGCCGGGGATATAGATAGTCCTCCGCTTCCAACAAATGACCGACAGGTTGCCGCATCATTTGATATACCCGATGCCGCATTCGGTCAGTACCCGGTTCTTTATGAAGTAGTCGCCAGGTTTTACAACAAACTGCGTGATCACATAAATCAACAAAGACCAAATGACCCAAATGGTCCTTTTCAATCTTACCAACTGCAAGCACCTAGCTGGGTGCAAACTCGAGCAGAACTAAAGATGAAAAGAAATAAAAACATGGCTGAAGAAGAGGTTTTTGAAGGTGATGCCTATGCCAATGCTTTTAAAAAGGCCGCACACAAATTAAGGAATGCTGGTCTTAAAATAAAGAAAGATCCCAAAACTGGTTTACCTATATTTACCAAAAAAGTTTTGGCAGATCCTAGAGTCGTAGAAGTGCTGTCTCCTTTAGCAGTTAAGTTTAGAGAGAATAAATTTGGGACGATGGAAATTGTAACTCTTTTGCATGAGAATGGAAAAAAGTTTGCCGAGCTTTATGATCAGAGTTTGGCACTAGGTGAAAAAACAAACATCAGAGACGCAGATGATTTGATTCGTGTAAGTATGAAACTTTTAACGAATCGCAGAATAAAGGATAAAGAGACAGGTAAGAAAATTGATAAACCATCATTGATTACAGAATTGGCTCAAGCGATTACTCAAACAAATAAAGAAATAACTAGGCTTGAATTAGGTAAAGGAACATTTGAAGGTGCAATGAGTCAGAATATCCGTATACCTATGGATAATATCCCGGTTGAATTGCATGAAGTTTACCTAGCAATGCTAGGAGATCCATTTCTGCAAGCGGCTCAAGCGGCAAGTTTATTTAAGGTATCAAATATTGCGAACCCTGATACTTTTTCAGTGTTTGTTAAAGGTGCATCCATTAACGATCAAAATCTAAAAACATTTGCCGAGCATCTTTCTTCAATAGGGCATGAAGCTAATTTGTCTCAAAGACCAAATGGCTTAGTCATAGATGTAAATCCAATGTTTCTTGAAGATTTCTCGACACAAGCAATCGATATTGCTAATTTACAGAACCTCGTAAACGAATCATTTCCTAATTATGACTCAAAGATTGCTGGTATAGAATATGATTCAACTTATATTGAAAGATCAGACTATAAGAAAATAATAAATAATTTTAAAAATCGTAAGAAAAATGAAAACATCGCAAGAATACGAGAAGCAACAGGATTTAAAACGAAGATTGCAGGAGATTTCCTCAAGGGGGGCGAACCAGCCGGTTTCCAAACCCTTACAAAGGCTAAGCGTAGAAGAGTGGAAAGAATTAGGGCTGAATACAACAAGTTCGTTCGTGACATTAAATCCGCTCAGTCAGGACTCCGCAAGGCGGCGAAGCAACTCGAAAAAGATACCGGCAAATTAAATACTAAACTCTTAAAGAGATTAGATCGCTTGGCTAAACAAAAAGCCAGGCAAGAACAGAAGTTAGCAAAAACTGCTACAAATTGGATGACATCGTTCATGCCAGCAGGGGATTCTGTGCAATCAACGAAGCCGGTAAATCGAATTAATCAAACAAACTCCCCACAACGAGTTAATCCTTTCATGCTACCTGCGGCAAGTGCAGGTGCTAAATCTGCCGAGCGTTTCCGCTAATACCGGACTAACATTCCGAAATATTCCGCACAACCCCTTGCGTTAAACTATGTAGTTTTACGGAGTTTTCCGTAAGTTTGCGTTGCTATATTGTAGAAAATTTCATAGTTTTTAAGGCAAGCACTTGCATACATGAGAAATAAAATTAATAAACGAAATAAGTTAGCCTGCGTTTTATCCTATAAAGGACAGACCCGAAAATGTTTTGCACGAGATTGGGACCATTTAAAGCAACGAGGTTCTGAAGCTATTCGGAGAACCTGGTACTTATGGTGTAATGTTAATCTCGCAGATTTGCATTCGGTAAGTTCTAATGAATGGCATGGAATCGTTTATAGCGTCTGCGGGAAGTCGATCAATGTGCGGGTATATGACCGCGAGGACAGAGTTAAAGAGGCCGCCAAGCTGTTGGGTTCGATTGGTGGATCTTCAGGAACGGGTAAGAAAAAAGTTCGTGGAGATTCTAATTATTACCGAGTTCTCAGATATAAAGGGCTTGAGAAACAAAGAAAAAAACACGATGAATCCAATAATAAATAGGGGTATATGTATTTTTTTGAACTTTTTATCACATGAGTGTTGACAGGATAAGTTTTATGTTAATATTTCCAAATGTGATTCGTGATGGGATCGCAATTGATCTTTCAAAATTTAGCCATAAACTACCGGCGGGATTAAAAGTGTGTTCGCACAATATACATTATCGTCCTCACACGACCCAAATAGTGAATAACTAATACAGTTTTTTTTCCTGCCGGTGAAACACTCACCACATGGAAACAAAAACAATCCTTAGTCAATATCACCCACTACTCCTTACTCGATCCGAGGTAAAGGAGATATTTCGCCTCACCGAGCGCCAGTTAATTGATTGGCGGAAAAAGTACGGTTGGAGGAAGCTGGGCAATAAATTTATCCGCTCCGACATCGAGTGGACTTTGTCTCAGATTTTACAGGAGGCGAAAGCATGAAGCTGTCCATCGCCATCGATCCAGGCAAGAGTGGCGGGTACGCAATCGCTTGGGGAAGCCTGACCAAGATACATCTGCATAACCTCGGGGAGGACTTTGAATTTGTAGAACATCTTCAGGACTTAAAAGACCATCCCGATGTGGACCGCATAGAGGCGTTCGTAGAACTCGTTCCACCGTTTGCGGGTAAGATGATCCCAAGCTCATCATCGTTCAAATTAGGTAAGTCCTGCGGGTTTCTTGAAGGTGCATTACGGGCATTAGAAATACCTTACACCCTTGTCCGCCCACAGGAATGGCAAAAGGGGCTGGGCGGGCTGAGTGGGCTGACATCGGGCAAACGGAAGAAGGTTCTAATGAACCATGCCAAGCGACTTTACCCAAGCGTAAAAGGGCTAACGCTCAAAACAGCGGATGCCTTACTGATTCTACACGATTCTATTAATCACTAAACCGAGAGGCCGACTCGTTAAAACAGGCAACCTAAACACATGGCAATATTGCAACAATCAACAAGCGGAGAGGGACCTATTACAGGCTGGCCTCTTGAACCTGCCCGCCCTGGTCAATACTTGGCGGTCTGTCTCGATGTTAAAGACAGCTTTGGGATTCAACGCCCAAAGTATGAAGACCCAAGTCAGATCGAAACCTTGGATGTCTGCCGGTTTCTTTTCGGGACACAGGATGGACAAATCATTCAGACTGGAGAGATGAAGATTTCTGCCCACGAGAAGAGTAAACTCACAGCAGTCCTTACTTCTTGGCTCGGCTCTGCACCGGGTGCTGGATTCGATACTGAATCACTTCGCGGTAAGGGAGCAATGATCAATGTCGTTCAGAAGGTAAGTGGGAAAGGCCGTACCTACTCCGATATCACATCAATTACCCCTGTGATGGCAGGCATGGAAGCACAGGTTCCACAGCCTGCACAGTTCAACATTCCTGGCGGTGCTTCCGCACCTGCGCCACAGACGACCACACAGGTAACCGTTGAACAGCCACAGATGGCACAGCCTACGACAGTTGCACAGACTACGCCAGTTGCACAGCCTGCACCTGTCGCACAGCCTGCACAGGCACAAATGTTTTCCGCTCCATCGGCCCCAGCGCCGTTCTGAGGAGCGACTACCACATCCACATGACATGGCGGGTGGCCGATTTTTAGTTTCATCGGTCACCCGCTTATACCCCAAACAACTACTAATTAAAGACATGGAATATAAAACAGAGTTTATGCGATTACCTAAGACTGGTACTCGATGCCCAATCACAGGTTTAAGCAGAAGAACAGTTAATTTACTGGTGCTTCCGTGCAAAGAAAACGATTTCAATCCACCCGTTAAAAGCCACTCAATGAAAACTACTGGGAAGAAAAAAGGAGTACGATTGATATGTGTTAAGTCGTTAATCGATTACATAAGGAGCTTACCCGCATGAAAGGATCAATTATGAAATATTTTTTTAACCCATCTATATTATTGATTATCGGACTTCTTGGAGTGGTCGCCGATATGTTTTTCCAACTATGAACGAGCCTACTATTCCGAAAATTAAGAAGGCTGTGGCGGAGGGATTTCAGGTATCTGTCGAGGATATAGATAGTCGGGTACGCAGACAACCCATAGCGATAGCCCGTCAATGTGTATACTACTATGCGAGAAAACTTCTTGGCATGAAGTACATGGATTTGGGCGAGAAGTTTAATCGTAACCACACCAATATGATCTATGCGGTCAAGGCCGTTGAGGATAGTCGGACATACGATGTGGAGATTCAGACTATGCTGAATGGCTTAGAGTCGGAGTTCCCTTGGCTAAGAGGAGAAGAGGTGGAGGTAAAGGCATGAAATATTTAAAGCGAGCCTTTCATTTTGCATGGTTTCTATGCGTAGTAATTAAGGAGGGAATCAATGGCTATTTTAAGCGCTAAACCAAAGCGGGGTAGTGGTGGCCATTGGTACACCGCACA
>Ga0209534_10003900_pt1 | contig 13988 bp, 14 predicted proteins | sample COG_07_FD_184751 | JGI IMG/M metagenome (GOLD analysis project Ga0209534, IMG submission 184751) | Pelagic Microbial community sample from North Sea - COGITO 998_met_07 (SPAdes) (version 2) | ecosystem: Environmental > Aquatic > Marine > Neritic zone/Coastal water | place: Helgoland, sampling...
TAACAATCTGTGTAGTATCAAAACTACCTGGATTAGCTAAAGAATTCATATTTAAATTATCAGTATCAAAAGTATAACTTGCATTTGGTTTAATTAATTGTTCATCAGCAAAATCTTTAGATTCACCATTATCTATATTACTAAACCTAAAATTCTTAACATTTAAATCATGCGTATTACTATTACTTAAAGTAATTGAATTTAATTTAAGATTTGCGTCATCAAAATTACCTAAATTTGTCATATCAAATGTAATATTAGAATTAAACTCATTTGTATCTAAATCAAAATTACATAAATATGTTTTTGTTAAATAATAATCACGTTCGGGTATATCTTGACTTTCTATAATATATTGATCTTCTGGATTATTAATAGTAGAAACTGTATATTTTAAAGATTTCGTATTTTTTGAAATACCATTAGGATTGTAAGGTAAAATACCGGAAATTAATTCTACATTACTGTATAACTCAGTATTTTGTGTATCATTACGAAGAGGATTAAAACCTAATGCAATATTACAGTCAATATTACTATCATAAACAAAGAACCAATCTATAGTATTCCAACCTTTAATTAAACCACTATAACCATCTGCTCTAATATCATAACCTTTATCCTGATAATTAATAAAATAAATATGCTCTGCTAAATTAATACTGTCAAAATTAGTAGTAATAGGAGAATCTTGATCTTTTTTTAATAAAATATTTAAAGTATAACGTAGTAATAATTTATTACTATTATTACGAATAATATAATCTTGATATGTGTCGTCTTGATAATTACGACATATTTTATTACCACTGTTTAATGATTTATAATCAAAAAATTTAAGATTACTTGAAACATCAATTTCATCGCTATCTGCTAATAAATGTATATAATCTACATATTCTAACGAATTGCTATTATCAAACAACAAATTACTATTTAAAACAGTAGTACCATCAATATTAGAATATATTTCAAGTTTTAAACGCCAATCATTATGTCCAGTATATTTAATTTTATTTTTTTCATCTTTAGTAGCAACACCAAGTCTTAAATCTGTAATAGAATCATTAATAGTAGCAATATCTGCTATATTCTCATCAATTAAATCTTTATTCCTATTAATTGAATGTTCACCACTCATTTATATTATTTTTATAAAATAAATGTTGTCAGAAATGCTTTATAATACATTAATTAATTTAGATTTAATTGGATTTTTTATGACTTTTTTCATATTTATAATAATGTTACATATACTGAATGATTTTTATATGAATTATAAAGATGCATTTGCTAATATATTATTACCGATAAATACGATCTTTAATTTCTTAATGGCACCTTTGTTTTATGCATTTGATTTTACAAAGCATTTTGTTAGGAGTTAATAATAATATATAGGTATATAAAAAAAATATATTATAATAATAATAATAATGCACTACTATAATGATATGTTAGATGAAGATTCTCCTATACTAGAACAAAATGAAAAAATTAAATTACCATTAAAAAAGCATCAATTAGCAGGTATTTATAAAGCTTGTAGGATGGAACAAGATGAAAAAATATATCATAATGATGAAACAAATGAAAATAGTTATTATGAAATAACAACTAATATTGGTATTATTGGTGAAAAAGTAGGCTATGGTAAGACAATTACAGCATTATCTATTGTAGCACATTCGCCAGTTAATAGAATAAAAATAAATAATTCGTCATTAAAAAGTTATAATACACAAGTTAAAATAAAACAAAGTGATACTATTAAAAATTCTGTAATAGTATCAAATATTGAAAAATATAATACGGATGTTATTAGATCAAAATATATTAATACTACGTTAGTAATAGTTCCACGAGGACCAGTATATACACAATGGGTAAAAAGTATTCAAAATGATACTAAATTATCAGTTTTATTGTTAGATGATATTCGTATAATAAAAAAAATAGAAAAACCGAATGATAATAATATCGCAAGAATTAAAAAATATTTTGAACGATTTGATCTTATTTTAATTAAAAATACAACATTACGTAAGTTTATGGTTTATATGGAACATGAAAGTTATTTTATAAAATATTGGGCAAGAATAATTGTAGATGAAGCTCATGATATTTTAATGTCAATTGGTAATATTTCTTTTTTATACAAGTGGTTAATAAGTGCAACTTATACTAATTTATTAAATATACGTTATTGTGTTAATGCAAATGTATATTTAATTCGTGAATTAATTAAAAACGAATTAAATCATATATTAATAAAATCACAAGATTCATTTATTAAAAAAAGTTTTGATCTACCACCCATAATTGAAAAAAATTACAAATGTAAAATGTTAAATCGTTTAAGTATCATTAGACCATATTTATCAAGATCACAGATAGAAAGATTAAATGCTTCAGATCTATTAGGTATTATGCGAGAAATTGGTGGTAATGTAGCAACCGAAAATGGTATTATAGAATGTTTTACAAATAAATTGAATAAAGATTTACATAATAAAAAATGTGAAAAAGATATGATATCTATGATGGCATTATCAGATCAAGAAAAAGAACAAAGAACTGAATCAATTGACAAATGTATAATTAATCTTGAAAATAAAATTAAAGATTTAACACAAAGAATAAGTAATATTGAAGATAAAAGTTGTGCTATCTGTTTAGATAATTTAAGAAATCCTTTGATATTGAATTGCACACATTCATATTGTGCTACTTGTATAATGATGTGGATACGAACAAATAAAAAGTGTCCTGAATGTAGAAAAGAAATTAATATATCTGATACTACTTTTATTACTAACGCTACTATTAATAATACGGAACCAACAAGTAAAATTAAAAGTAAAGAAAATACTTTAATAGATATTATTAATACTAAAGTTGATGGTAAGTTTTTACTTTTTAGTAAAATAGAAAATGGTTTTTCAAGTATTATAAATAATTTAAATAATCACGATATATCATTTACAGAAATTAAAGGAACAACTGGTTGTATGAATAATATTTTAGATAGATTTCGTAATGGTGAAATTAAAGTTATTTTACTCAATACTAATTATGCAGGTTCTGGAATTGATATTAGTTTTGCTACAGATGTTATTATATATCATTCAATGAATAATGAAAGAACCCAAGCAATTGGAAGAGCACATCGTGTTGGAAGAACTAAACCATTATATGTTCATACATTGTTATATGAAGAAGAATATAATGATGAAAATATTAACTTTTAGCTATACGAACAATAGCTTCACACATTAATGTAATTAATAATGCAAATAATACTAATATTAGTAATTCGTATATACGATTAAATAGCTTATCAGTCTTATTAGTTTTATCAGTTTTATCAGTTTTATCAGTTTTATTAGTTTTATTAGTTTTATCAGTTTTATTAGTGTTATCAGTTTTATCAGTTTTATTAGTGTTATCAGTTTTATTAGTGTTATCGATCTTATCAGTAATATTATTAAATTCTCTATATTCATCCTCATCTAAATATGCATCTAATTCATCATCAATATTGCTTTCAATCTTTGTATCAATAGAATTCATATCATTTAAAGCTTGTTCATATTGTTTTTTTGCTTTTTCTTCTATAGGAAATACATAAGGTGGTGCTTGTAAAGGATCACATTGATTATTGCTAGTAATTCTAGAATGATCGTTGCTTACTATCATACTAGAATCAAACTTATCATAAGGATCAACTTCCGGAGAAAGTTCAATTTCTTTAGGTTTTTTCTTTTTAGGTTTTTTAAAACTGGGAATATTATATGCTTCTTCTAAAGTTGCATACAGCATATTATCTTTTGTAATATAGTAATATAAAATGGATACGATATGGAAAACAATAATTATTGTCATATTAATACTATATGTTGTTATAATAGCACTAAATCCCTCTATAAAAAATCCATACTTTATGATAATTGTGTATGAAAACCCTTTATTATTGCTATTTATAGTATTATTTGCTTATTATATTTCACAATGGGATGTAAAGATAGGTTTATTAATATTAATATGTGCTATAGCAATATATTTGGATATAATATTAATAAAAAAAGGAATAACAAATAAAGAACAACCTAAAGATGATAGAGCCTTTATCGCTTATGTCAATAGCATTAATTCATATTGGAAGTAAATATTTATCATTGGAATTAACTGAACAACAAAAAGAAATGTTAAAACATCCTTTATCTCAAATAATTATATTAACTGCAATAATATATGCATCAACAAAAGATATGTATAAAACAATATTATTAGTTTTAACAATATATATATTTATTTATGTAATTTTTAATGAAAATCACGAAATGTCAATAATATTACCGAACAATGAAATTAAAAAACACTATATTAATTCTTTTTACTCAGAAAAAAATAGTTTATTAGACATCCTAAAGTAAAACTAACAATACTTAAAATAATAGAATAAATAGTCTGTTTTACATCAATTTCTAAGAAATTACAATTTTGAACAAAATTAATACATAATTCAACAATAATTGTTTTAAGGATCATTAAAAAGTAATCAGTTATACCAAATATAATACCTAATGTACCATATGTTATAATATGGAATCCTAAATATTGTAAATAATTTTTATCAGTTTTATATAAAAACTTATCAAAAAAGTTGATATATAATCTACACTTGATATAGACAAATAATAACGAAAATATAATTGCAAAAATAATATATAAATAATAAACCTTAATCAAACTGTCTTTATCAAAATATTTTTCAAAAATAATCATTTTATTACTATTGATTATAAAAATAATTGCACTTAAAAATGATATTAATATTATATAAATATAAATAGCAATGCCATTATATTCATCTTTAGGCTATAATATAGATCAAGATATTGATATTGAAACTATAAAAGGAATACAATTTTCGGTATTAAGTCCTGATGAAATTATTAAAAGATCAGTGTGTGAAGTTACTAAAACTGATACATATGCCGGAAATGAACCGGTTGTAAATGGTTTATTTGATATTCGTATGGGAGCATTAGAACTTAATCGTTTATGTGGAACTTGTGGATTAAAAGCTAGTCTTTGTCCTAATCATATGGGTCATATTGTTCTTGAAACACCTTTATATCATATTATGTTTTACGACATAACACGTAAATTATTAAAATGTATGTGTTTTCATTGTAGTAAATTGATAGTATCAGATAATACAACTAATCCAGTATTTAAAGAAGAGATTAATCGTATTAAAGGTATTAAAAATAATCATAAAAGGTTTGAAGCATATGTTAAATTTATTACAACAATTCAAAGTAAATATAAAACAAATGGTAAATGTGGTTTTGATGGTTCTACAGGATGTGAAAATTACTTACATTTCAATGTTAAAAAAACACCTTTCAAATTACATTTAGAATATATGGTAAATAAAGAAAAAAAAGAAACAGAGGTTACAGCAGAACAAGTATTAAAAGTATTTAAACGTCTTAGTGATAAAGATATTGAACTTCTTGGTTTTAATCCTATTTGGTCTAGACCGGAATGGTTATTATGTACAGTATTACCAGTTCCTCCTCCTGCTGTAAGACCTAGTATTATTGAAGAAAATGGACAACGTCGTGAGGATGATCTTACACATAAGCTTTGTGATATTGTAAAGTTTAATCAATTCTATAAAGAGAAGAAAGAACGTAATCAAAATGTAGATATTCTAAAAAATTCTGCTTTAATTTTGCAATATCACGTATTTACTTTACTTAATAATTCAATTCCAGGTATTACGGCATCTTTACAAAGGAATGGACGTAAGATGAAGAGTGTATCAGATCGTATGAAAAAGAAAGATGGTCGTATTCGTGGTAATTTAAATGCTAAACGTGTTGATCAATCTGCAAGATCTGTAATTACTCCTGATCCTTATATTTCTATAGATCAACTTGGAATACCAATTAAAGTAGCAATGAATCTAACATTTCCTGAAATAGTAAATGCTAACAATATTAACAAAGTTAGAGAAATGATATTGAATGGTCCTGATAAATGGCCTGGTGCAAAATATATTCATAAAAGTGGTAAAAATGGTATTATCATCAATATTAAATATTGTAATCTTGGTGAAATAGCAGAAAGATTACAATATGGAGATGTTGTTTATCGTCATATTCAAGATGATGATTATGTATTATTTAATAGGCAACCATCTTTACATAAGATGTCAATGATGTGTCATCGTGCTAAAGTAATGCCTTATAAAACATTTCGTTTAAATGTTTTGGATACACCGCCATATAATGCAGATTTTGATGGGGATAAAACATCTTGTCCCAAACAGGTAGCTACTATGTAAGTTGTGGTATCACTTACATAGGAAAATAGTGTAAATACCACTAGAAAATAGTAATTTTCTATATATAACTACCTAGTGTATAAATTATACGCGACACTACCAAATTGACGGGGACACCCTTAGAGCCTTAACTACCACTCTTATTTGGAAACATTTAAGAGGAACTCGGTTAATAGCCGAACCCAATGGTAATAAAGTTAAGGATTGGGCAATCCGCAGCCAAGCTCCTAAGTTCGTTATGCTAGAATATGGAGAAGGTTCAACGACTAGATGATAGTGGGTCTGAAGGAACTAGCAATTCCTATTGATGGCTTAAGGTATAGTCTGTCCTATAGGGAAACTTATAGGGATTCATGGAGATGAATATGCATTTACCACAAACGGTGCAAACAATGAATGAATTAAAAGATTTAGCATATATTCCGTATATGATAATAAGTCAAAAAGATGGTGTACCTATTATAGGTATGGTTCAAGATGTTTTATTAGGATCATATCGTATTAGTGATGATAAAGTAAGACTTGATGCTAAAGCCGTATCAAACTTACAAATGGTAAATTCAATGTTTGATGGGAATATACCTTCTAATACTAAAATTTATACTGGCAAAGAAATATATTCAATGATATTACCGCCAAATATGAATACTAAAGTTAAAAAATTTGAAGTTATTAACAGTGTAATAAAAGCTGGTAAGTTAGATAAACATTCATTTAAATCATTATCTAGTGGCTTAATACCTCTAATTTATCACGATTATGGTCCTACAGCTTGTAGAAACTTTTTAGATAATACACAACGTTTAATTTGTCGTTGGTTAATGCTAGATGGTTTTAGTGTAGGGTTAAGTGATCTAATGATGGAAGAAGACCATAGAATAAATGTTAAAGAGGTAATAAAGAAAAATAAAGATGAAGCGATTGAAGTATTAGATAAATTTCGTCGTGGTGAATTAAAGAATGATACGATATATGATAATGAATCTTTTATTGAAAACAAACTTATTAATATTGTTAATAAGTTGAATAAAGATGTTGAAAACATTTGTATGAAAACTTTAAATGATGATACAAATCGTATGATTAATATGGTAAATTCCGGTAGTAAAGGAAAAACAAGTAATGTTACCCAAATTATGGGTTGTGTAGCACAAATTAAAGTGGAAGGAAAACGTATTCCTTATGGATTTACAGGTAGAACTTTACCACATTATTGTAAATATGATGATGGTCCTGAAGCACGTGGATTTGTAGAAAACGGATTTATTGAAGGACTCACACCACAAGAAGTATTCTTTCATGCAATGGGTGGTCGTGAAGGATTAATTGATACTGCAGTTAAAAGTGTAACCGGAGATACACCTATTATAATAATAGAAAATGGTGAAACAAAGTATATTAATATTGGTGAATGGATTGATAGTAAAATTGATAATCCGGATAATAAGACTAATATAGAATATTATGGTCCTGATCAGGCAAATATGGAACTATTAAAATTAAATGAAGAAGTATTTATTCCTACTTGTGATGAAGATGGTAAAACAACTTGGTCAATTTTAACAACTGTTACAAGACACGATCCAGGTGAGATTTTACACAAAATTAATACAAGAAGTGGTAGAGAAGTAATTGTAACATCAAGTAAATCAATGTTAGTTTTACGTAATAATAAATATATTGAAGTAAGTCCTAAAGATATGAAAGTGGGTGATATAGTTCCAACTATTCTTGATATGCCTAAACCACCTATTGAAATTAGTTATATTGAAATGAATAAATATTTTCCAAAGAATGAATACATTTATGGAACAGATTTTCATAAAGCAAAAGAATTAATGGAAAATGCAATGGAAGGACGTTCTAAGATTCCACCTAAATGGTGGGAAAACAACAATGGTAAAGAATTTACTTTACCATATCCATCAAAAGCACGATTTCAACGTGTTAATAGTGGTCGTTCTAATGTAGAAAATATTAAAACAGGCTGTTTCTATCCATATGGAGCGTCTCGTGAACACGGTCATATGCCTGAATATTTTAAATTAAATTATGAAAATGGAATATTTATTGGTTTGTATTTAGCAGATGGATGCACACATTGGGACTCTGGAACTGTTAGTATTACAAAAGAAGAACAAAGTGTCAAAGATTTTGTTAAAAAATGGTTTTCTAATCAAGGTTTTAAATACCAAGAACGTATTAGAGAAACACCACTAGGTAAAATAACTCAATTGAACGGATATACACGTTATTATTGTGAATTCTTTGATAAAATAATGGGACATGGAGCATCATATAAACATATTCCAAGTTTTGCTTATACTGCACCTGATGAATTTGTTATTGGATTATTAAATGGATATTTTTCAGGTGATGGGTGTGTTAGTAAAAATACTATATCTGCATCTTCAGCATCAAAAGAATTAATGACAGGTATAATGCATCTTTGTTCAAGATTTGGAATATTTGGAAAAATATCAACATATCAAATGAGTGAAAATAATTTAGGAACTGAAAATATTAAACCTAGTTATAGAATTAATATTACTGCTCAATGGTTTGTTAGATTCCGTGATACTGTATCACCTTTGATTAATAACTTAAAACAAGTAAAACTAAATGATGCAGTTATTAATAATGATCATCGTTATTATAAACCCTTTAATAATACCATTATGGATAAAATTATCTCAATTGAACCTATTAATCCTGAAGAAAAATATAAAAAAGTTTATGATGTAACTGTTCCAGATACTTTAAATTTCAATATTGCTAATAACTTGACACTACGTGATACATCTGATACGGGTTATATTGAGAGACGCCTAGTAAAATCAATGGAAGATACAAAGGTTTATTATGACTTTACAGTTAGAAATGCTACAGGGGTTATTGTTCAATTCTTATATGGTGAAGATGGTTTTGATGGTTCTAAAGTGGAAATACAAGAACTACCCGTTATTAATATGAATACAATGGAGATGGTAGATAATTATTTATTACGCAAAGAAGATGAATTATCAATATATATGTTAAAATCTATTACAGATAAAATTAAAACTTCTACATATGCTAAATTAAATAACTTATTTGAAGAAATAGTTAATGATAAAAATACAATTATTACTAAAGTATTCGATGGATTTATGAAAACTGATATATTATATCCTATACCTTTTAAAAGAATCTTAATTGATGCTAAAACTAAACTTGAAAATGCTAAAGTTAAAAGACGTAAAACTGATTTAGATCCGGAATATGTTTTAGATAAAATTGTATGGATTAAAAAAAATCTAATTCTTAATTCTACAGCGTGCTTATCTTTAAGATTATTAGTAAATACCTATTTGAATCCTAAACAAATGATAGTTCATTATGGATTTATGAAAAATATATTTGATTATATTGTTGAGAAAATTACTAAATATTTTAAACAATCTATAGCACATCCTGGTGAAATGGTTGGTATTGTTTCTGCACAAACAATTGGTGAAATAGGAACTCAAATGACACTTGATTCTTTCCACGTATCAGGAACAGATGCGGCAGTTAATGCTACATCTGGTGTTCCACGATTGAAAGAATTATTAAGTGTTAGTAAGAACATTAAAACACCAACAATGTTTATTCATCTTAAAGATGATATTTCTAAAATTGATATACCACCTAATACTAGAGAAGAAGACTATAAAAAAATACTTGAAGAATATAAGAAAAATTCAATTAATGTCAAAAATAATATTGAAGTTATACGTCTATGTGATGTAGTTTATAAAAGTGAAATATATTGGGATACTGGTATTATAACTAATATTGAAGAAGATAAAGAATTTGTAAAAATGTATAGCCATTTCAGCAATACACAAGAAGAAAGTAGTAAATTAGTATTAAGATTACTAATTGATAAAGAAAAAATGCTTATGTATGATATTAAAATGATTGATTTATATACACAAATATGTATTAATTATAACAAATATATTACGTGTATATTTAGTGATGATAATGCTGATCAACTCATTATGCGTATTAAACTTGATATATCTAGTCCTCACATTATTACTTTATGTAATACTGAAGATCATATTACCATACTAAAAGCAATTGAATATAATTTAATTTACAATATGCTTGTTAAAGGTGTTAAAGGTATTAAAAAGGTTTCTTTGAAATCTACTAGAAAACCTGAATATGATATTGAAGAAAATACTTTTAAAGATGTATTACGTTGGTCTTTAAATACAGATGGTACTAATATGAAAACTTTATTTAAAGATATTAATGTTGTTTATGAAAAATCACGTTCAAATGATATACGAGAAATTTATACCACTTTAGGGGTTGAAGCTGCAAGAAAAGCACTTGTATTAGAATTAGATAATGTAATCGGTGAAGGTACTATTAATTATAGACACATATCATTATTAGTTGATACTATGACAAACAGAGGTCAATTAATGTCTATTGATAGACACGGTATCAATAGAAGTGATGTTGGACCTTTAGCTAAATGTAGTTTTGAAGAAACTACAGATATGTTAGTTAATGCTAGTATTTTTAGTGAATATGATCAACTTAATGGTGTAAGTGCCAATGTTATGTTAGGACATAAAGCACCTTGTGGAACTGGCGATTTTGATGTTATTATTGATGAAGATAAATATATTAACATTATGAAAGATGTTATTGTTTATAAAAATGATATTACTCCTATATTAGAAGAACAAGAAGATGATGATATTTTCATCAATATTAACATACCTACAATAGAAAACAATTCTTCAAAACAATGTTTTGTTAACCGTTTCTCATAAAATTACTAAAATTTTGCATAGTTCGTAGTTTATTAAAAACTTTAAATTTATCATTATTATATCTTAATATTGTAGGAAATGCTGGAACATACGATTGTATATCTGGATATTTATCTAAATAATTTCCATCAATTTCATATATTTTTATATTTATATTATTTTGCTTTGCTTTTTCCCATTCTGTTTTCATTTCATTACAAAAATAACACGTATCTAATTTAGCAAAGTATATTGCTTTATTTTCTAAATTAAAATCATCTTTATTATTCTTTAGTGTTATAACTGTAGGTGTAGGTCTAACAACCTTTTTAGGGGTAGGAGGTTTTTTAACAACCTTTTTAGGTGTAGGAGGTTTTTTAACAACCTTTTTAGGTGTAGGAGGTTTTTTAACAACCTTTTTAGGTGTAGGCTTTTTAGATGTAGGCTTTTTAACAACCTTTTTAGAATCCATTTTATTTATATATAATACTAAAATATAGCAATTATCAAAAAACAATATTAATAATCAATAAAATGGAATCTACACATTATAAAACAGCTTCTGATATTTCTTGTAATAATATGTTAAAATTAGCTAAAAAACAATCTGATCAAAATCATAATATGTTTTTAAATCGTATGATTTCTAAAAATTGTTCTTATGGTGATAAAGATGGTTATTTTATACTTGGTGAAGTAATTAATCCTAAACATTGTGATAATAAAAGATCAAATTATAATTTTGATTGGTGGGATACTAAATATAAACAACCTTGTGTAGGTGAAGAGTTTAATATCAACACAAAAAATAAAAAAATATCTGATAAAAATAATTTTAATCATTGTACTCCTCCTGATTTCTCTCAAGCTAATCAGGTTTTTGGTTATGATAGTAGTAGAAATAGTAATTTTAAATATAATACACCTAAAGTATGTGATATGAAATAATATACAATTATATAAAAACATTTAATTAAATAATATATATAATGAAACAAAGTGATATTAAAAAATATTTAATTAGTATTGAAAATAATAAATATTATTATTATTTATTACCTTTTGATATTATAACACCTTATGTTAAAAATTGGTCAAGAAATAGAACACAAGAAGAACAGAAAATTATTGAAATGTATGAAACATATATTGAAAAAAAACATTTACATTTCTTTTTACATTTAGCTTTTGATAAAGAAGAAAAAATGGTTTGTTATGATGGTAATCATCGTCTTAAAGTTCTTGAAAAACTATTAGAAATTGATAATATTAATCCAATGATCTTTATTTCTGTTATATGGGAATCCAATTATACTGATATTTTTGAAGATTTTAAAAATCTTAATAAACAAAGTGTTGTTCCTGAATTATACATTGAACAAGCTAAATATTCAGAAATTTTTACTAAAAAAGTTGAAAAATTTGTTAATAATTATACAAATAATTATAAACATTTTGTAAAAACTTCAACTAATCCCAAAGCACCACATTTTAATGTTTGTTCTTTTAATAATTATATTAAAGAAATATATGACAAATTACCAAAAGAAAAACAAGATTTAAATGTAATACAATGTTCTTTAAATAAATATGAAGATCATATTAAAAATAATATAGCTAGTATTACTAATAAAAATTACGAAAAATGTTTTAAATATAATTTTTGGTTATTTTATACAAAACCTTTAGATATAGATATTATTGTTTCGTATTGCTAATATTATTTTTACAATAAGTTGGATGCCAATAATAATAAATCCAATAGAAAGGTCCAAGTAAATATGCTATAATTAAACCGAGTATTTTATCCATAGGTGTTCCATTATAACCAAAACATATTAAAGAATATATTAAAGCACCTATTGTTGCAAATAATATTATAATTAATAATATAAAGAGTATAATAGCTACTATCATTTAAATAAATAATAATATTATTTAATAAATGGCTACTCTTACAAATGAGCAGATGTTTAAGAACGTTATTACTATTATTAAGAAGATGAATATAAAAAACGAAGATGACTTTGATACTGAGATGAATAAAGTTATTGAGAAAGCTAAGAAAGGTACAATTACTGGCAAAAGTAATTCAACAAAATCTAAGAAAGCACCTACACCTTATAACCTTTTTGTAAAGGAAAAGTATTCTGAAGTGAAAAATCAGTATGAACCCAAAGAAAGAATGAAGGCTATTGCTATTCTATGGAAGAAACACCAAGAATCCTCTAATGGTAAGTAAAATATATAATAATACTAATCAATTTATTTTTGTATCATTTTCCTATAAAAATGTAAGAAAAATACAATTTTACTTAAAAAAATGAAGAGAAGTAAGTAAAGTATGTATCATACAAATGACCACCCTTACCAACGAGCAGATGTTCAAGAACGTTATCACCATCTTGAAGAAGATGAATATCACCGACGAAGATGACTTTGATACTGAGATGAATAAGGTTATCAACAAAGCTAAGAACGGTAAAACCTCTGTCAGGAAGACTAAGAGTCCTAAGGAAAACAAGGGAGAAAAGAATCTAACTCTCTATCAACAGTTTGTTAAGGACAAGATGCCGGAGGTGAAAGAAAAGTTTAATTCCAAGGAAAGGATGAAGGTTATCGCAGAAATGTGGCAAGAACAGAAGAAATCTTCGGGTAGTGAGTAAATAATACAATATTGATAGAAGGATAACATCCTTTTATCATTTATTTTTGTATCATTTTCCTATAAAAATGTAAGAAAAATACAATTTTACTTAAAAAAATGAAGAGAAGTAAGTAAAGTATGTATCATACAAATGACCACCCTTACCAACGAGCAGATGTTCAAG
>Ga0209534_10003903_pt1 | contig 13982 bp, 13 predicted proteins | sample COG_07_FD_184751 | JGI IMG/M metagenome (GOLD analysis project Ga0209534, IMG submission 184751) | Pelagic Microbial community sample from North Sea - COGITO 998_met_07 (SPAdes) (version 2) | ecosystem: Environmental > Aquatic > Marine > Neritic zone/Coastal water | place: Helgoland, sampling...
CCCAGAGATGTTATAATAATAGGGACTTGATGTTTGATACATACCGCAAGATCTGCCTGTACACGTGGGTTAGATTGATGTACGATTAAATTAACGCCATAAGGCGCAGGTTTTTTCCCTGTTTCTTTTTCAAAATCAGCTAGTGCTGTTTTTATTTCGATTAACCAATCTTCAAAACCCGCTGTTGTCCGCTGATTTAATGCTGGAAACGTGCCAACAATCCCATTCTTGCAGCACTCAATAACTAATTTTGGACCTGATATCAAAAACATAGGAGCTGCGATGGCAGGAATAGATAGTTCTTTTATAAAAGCGGGTTGATTCATGATGTTGATCGTTTTAAATTAAAAGGGATTAATTTTTAATTGCAATATACTATTTTGAATAGGAACTTTTAAATTAAATTTTAACAAGCTATGGGATTAGGTGTAAATTTTGTAGTTTGTAACATATTGAATAGACAGTCAAAAGGTTAATATTTTTATAAACATTAAATAATTCTGTTTAATAAAAACTATATTTGATTAAACAAAACTCTAAATTCTTTTAAAATGAAATTAAAAGTCATTACATCTCTAGTACTCGTTTTTGGTTTTTTTGTTTTTTCTAGTTTCATTGAGAAACAAAAGGGACAAGAGTTCCAGGCTAAAGCGTATTATTTTTCAAAATCTAAAATGGATCTCGGTAAGTGGGGCGCTCGGCTCAGTGAGGCTCAAAAAAAGAATGTGGAGGCCCGAATGAAAAACAGGCTTGAAAAAAGTTATGTTCTATCTTTTAATAAGGAAGAATCGGTATTTATTGAGGAAGATCAATTAGACGCTATTTCTGGCGCAACTGATTCTTGGGGTAAAAATTTTGCACCTGGTAAACAATATAAAAACGTTAAAACAAACACCCAACTTCAAGAGCAAGAATTTTACGGCAAAAAGTTTTTAGTGAATGATGTTTTACAACCTATCGCATGGAGCCTAGAATCTGAAACCAAACAAATTGGAAACTATTCGTGTTTTAAAGCGACTGCTTCTATTCCAACAGATGACTTAACATGGTATTCATTTTCATGGGATAAGTTAAGAAGAACAACAGCATCCGATTCTACCGCTGTTAAAGAGGTTAAGATGACACAAGTTGAGGCGTGGTATACACTTCAAATTCCAGTGCGTCATGGGCCATTAGAGTATTGGGGACTTCCAGGCTTAATCTTAGAAGTTAGTGCAGATAATACAACAATGCTTTGCTCTAAACTGGTGATTAACCCTGATGAAGTTATCGAAATAGATGCACCTAGCAAAGGGAAAGAGGTTTCTAAAATTGAATACCGAGATATCATTACTGAAAAAATGAAAGAATTTCGTAATAATCGTAGAAGACGTTGATCATTTATTGCGATCTAATCTGAGTTTTTTTAGAAGAATGTTATTTATATTTTAATTATTGATAGTGATTACTGTTGATTTTTTAGAATTTCGAAAAAATCATATTTTTTTTCAAGTCAAATTACGCTTCACTTCAAATAGTTTTTATATTTACCCCATATTTATAGGACGATTTTTTTATCGTTGATAAGAATTATGATGGACCAACAGAATTTAAAAACCTTATTTACCTCAATGGCTACTCCTTATAGCCCTGGTTTTACTCGTCCCCGCATCTCACGTCGTCGCCCTTAGGGTGTTCTATTAGTTTCTGAACTTAGGTGTGTCCGGTTCATCCTTCAATTTTTTTCAATTTTTTTTTAACTTAAATCTTAGATAATGACTATCATTATTGCAGATAAATCACATACAATTCACGCTCAAACAATTTGTGAAGCCATCGAAGCTGCTGCACAAGTTAGAGGCACTGGAATTGCAAAACGTTCCGTAGACTATATAATTTCCAAAATGGAAACGCACAATGCGGTCATTGCCTTAGAGGGCTCAACTTTTGCGGGTTTTTGCTACATAGAAACTTGGAGTCATGATAAATTCGTGGCCAATTCGGGTCTTATAGTACATCCTGATTTTAGAAATCAAGGCTTAGCTAAAAAAATCAAAAACGTAGTTTTTGAGCATTCAAGAGCAAAATATCCACTTGCAAAAATATTTAGCATTACTACCGGTCTTGCCGTAATGAAACTGAATACTGATTTAGGCTATAAACCTGTCACTTTTTCCGAGCTTACTGATGAACCTTCATTTTGGAAAGGCTGTCAAACCTGTAAAAATTATGATGTCTTACAACGCACTTCTCAAAGTATGTGTTTGTGCACGGGGATGTTATATGATCCAAATTCTAAATCAGAAACTGTTTCAGGAAAAGTGAAAGACAAAACATTCTTAAGACTAAAAAGTATCAAGCAAAGCTTGTTCCTTAAAAAACATAAAAAATGAAAAACTCAAAAAAATTAGTCATTGCCTATAGTGGTGGTTTAGATACCTCGTACTGTGCAGTGTCCTTATCAAAAGCTGGTTATGACGTTCACGCCGTGAGTGTGAATACAGGTGGATTTACGGATAGTGATATTCAAACTATTGAACAAAATGCTTATAAAATGGGTGTTTCAACCTATAAAAATATTCAAGCAGTTAGTACGTTTTATCAAAAAGTAGTGAAATATCTTATTTTTGGTAATGTACTAAAGAATAATACCTATCCACTATCGGTAAGTGCTGAGCGTATCGTTCAAGCCATAGAAATTATTGAATATGCAAAATCTATAGATGCACAATATATTGCCCATGGCAGCACAGGTGCAGGAAACGATCAAGTTCGTTTTGATATGATTTTTCAAACCCTCGCTCCTGAAATCGAAATTATCACACCAATTAGAGATCAAAAACTGACCCGCCAAGAAGAAATCGCTTATTTGAAATTAAATGGGGTTGATTTGGATTGGGAAAAAGCAAAATATTCAATCAATAAAGGTCTTTGGGGCACCAGTGTTGGGGGCGATGAAACGTTGACTTCTAATCTAGCGCTTCCGGAATCTGCTTATCCATCTCAGTTAGAATCAGAAACACCTCAAACTATAACACTTTTATTTACAAATGGGGAGTTGACTGCGCTTGATGGTATTGAGCGTACTCCAGAGCTAAACATTCAAATGCTCGATCAAATTGCGTCAAAGTATGCAATAGGACGGGATGTTCATGTCGGAGATACTATTGTTGGCATAAAAGGTCGTGTTGGTTTTGAAGCCGCAGCAGCCTTGATTATTGTGAAGGCACATCATTTACTAGAGAAACATACGCTAACCAAATGGCAACTTCAACACAAGGATTATTTGTCTAATTTTTATGGTATGCATTTGCACGAAGGCCAGTATTTAGATCCTGTTATGCGCGATATGGAAGCCTTCTTAGCAAGCAGTCAACACAATGTATCAGGAACGGTGGAAATTGTCTTGAAACCTTATCATTTTTTAATTAATGGTATTACATCACCTCATGATTTAATGAATGCCAAGTTTGGAAGTTATGGTGAAGTCAACAGCGGTTGGACGGCTGAGGAAGCAAAAGGGTTCATTAAAATTAATGGCAATCAAAATAGAATTCATCAACACGTAAATTCAGAATTATGATACAAGCAGGAATTATAGGCGGCGCAGGCTACACTGCAGGAGAATTGATTCGATTATTACTCGTGCATTCTAAAGTTGAAATTAATTTTGTGTTTAGTACCTCAAGTGCTGGTAAAAAATTAAGTGCTATTCATCAAGACTTAGTAGGCTCAACCGCTCAAGTGTTTACAGACACCATCAACACAGATGTGGATATTTTATTTTTGTGTCTAGGTCATGGTAATTCAAAAGCATTTTTAGAGAAAAACACCTTTTCAAGCACGACAAAAATTATTGATTTATCAAATGATTTTAGACTTACTCAAGATGCCCTATTTCAAGACAAACACTTTGTATATGGGTTGCCTGAACTGAACAAAACTGCCATCCAATCGGCACAATACATTGCAAATCCGGGATGTTTTGCAACAGCGATCCAATTGGCAATTTTGCCTTTAGCCGCAAATGCTTTGGTGGAAGATGCCATTCATGTCAATGCTGTAACTGGTGCAACAGGAGCAGGGACTGCATTGTCGGCAACTACACATTTTACTTGGCGCGTTGATAATTTTTCCCATTACAAAGCTTTTAACCATCAACATTTGGGTGAGATTCATCAATCTGTAGATGCGCTTCAAGAGGGGTTAAAGAGTGCGATTCATTTTATTCCAAATCGTGGAAATTTCTCGAGAGGTATTTTTGCCACAGTCTACACCAAATACAACGGCACTTTAGAGGATGCTAAATCTCTTTTTGAAACCTACTATAAGGATGCAGAATTTACCATCATTTCAGAAAATAGCATCCATTTAAAGCAAGTCGTAAACACAAATAAATGCTTACTTCAATTAGAAGTGCATGATGGGAAACTACTCATCACTAGTGCGATTGACAATTTACTCAAAGGGGCTTCTGGTCAAGCTGTGCATAATATGAATTTAATGTATGGTTTTGAAGAACATTTGGGATTACAACTTAAAGCTAATTATTTTTAAATCTATACTCATGAAAATAGCAATCATCGGCACAGGGAATTTAGGAAGTTCAATTGCTAAAGGACTTATTACAACAAATGCAATTACAACACTATACCTTACAAAAAGAAATGTACGTGGTTTAGCAGATTTTGAAGGCTACAAAAATGTCTTTCTAACGGCCGACAATACTGAAGCCATTAAAAAATCGGATATTATTATTTTAGCAGTTCAGCCTGCACATTTAGAAAAAATCTTAATTGATGCTCAACCTTTTCTAACCGAAAAACACGTCTTGATTTCTACGATTACGGGGTTTTCAATTTCAAGAATTGAAAGTCTAGTAGGAACAGATCAGTTTATCATCCGCGCCATGCCAAATACTGCTATAGCCGTAGGAAAATCGATGACTTGTTTGTGTAGTAATGATAAAGGCAGTCAGCGCTTAGCTGTAGCAGAAGCTATATTTAACCGTTTAGGTACTACCATTTCAATTCCAGAACAACAAATGCAAGCGGCAACTGTAGTTTGTGCGAGTGGCGTGGCCTTTTGGATGCGTTTGATTCGAGCCACTACACAAGCGGCAATACAACTTGGTTTTGATGCTGAGGAAGCTCAAAACTTAGCCATGTATACTTGCGAAGGAGCTGCAAATCTATTGATCACCTCTGGAAATCACCCAGAACAAGAAATTGACAGAGTCACCACACCAAATGGCTGTACCATTGAAGGTCTCAATGAAATGGAACACAAAGGGTTAAGTTCATCACTGATACAAGGGATGGTAGCCTCATTTGATAAAATTAATAGTATTAAAACCCAATAAACATGAGTTTATTTGATGTATATCCACTTTTTGATGTCACTCCCGTAAAAGCAAAAGATGTTTTTGTGTATGACGATAAAGGCACTGAGTATTTAGACCTTTATGGGGGGCATGCCGTAATTTCAATTGGGCATTCCCATCCTGCTTATGTCAAGGCACTAACCAATCAACTACAAAATATCGGGTTTTACAGTAATGCCGTACAAAATCCAATTCAAACCCAATTAGCTACGCAATTAGAACAACAATCTGGATGTAAAGATTATGCCTTGTTTATGTGTAGTTCTGGAGCTGAAGCCAATGAAAATGCCTTGAAATTGGCCTCTTTTCATACCAACAAAGCTACTGTTATTGCGTTTGATAACTCCTTTCATGGACGAACGTCAGCTTGTGTTGCAGCGACCGATAACCCAAAAATTGTAGCCCCTTTAAACGCGCAACAACAAGTGCGGTTTTTACCACTTGGTGACTTGGAGTTAGTGGAAAATATCTTAAAATCTGAACCTATTTGCGCCATAATTATTGAGTGTATACAAGGGGTTGGTGGTCTAGATGAAAGTACCACAGCATTTTATAAAGGCCTTGAAGCCCTCTGTCATAACTACAATACGACTTTAATTGCCGATGAGGTGCAATCTGGTTTTGGGCGTACGGGTGATTTTTTTGCGTTTCAAAAACATGGGTTAACACCCCATATCATTTCAATGGCAAAGGGAATGGGTAATGGATTTCCTGTTGGAGGTATTTTGATCCATCCCTCAATAAAGGCGTCTTACGGATTATTAGGAACTACGTTTGGAGGCAATCATTTGGCAAGCACGGCGACTCTAGCAGTTTTGGATGTTTTAGACGCTGAGAATTTACTGCAAAATGCGAAAGATATGTCAGCTTATTTTATGAAGAAAGCGAAAGCAATTCCACAACTCAAACAGCTTAAAGGCCGCGGTTTGATGCTCGGATTAGAATTTGATTTTCCAGTGGCTGCTCTCAGAAAAAAGTTACTTTTTGATCACTTTTTATTTACGGGAAGTTCTAAAAACCCCAACTTGATTCGAATTTTACCGCCTCTAACAATTCAAACCACACATATCGACACCTTTTTTAATGCTTTAGCACAAGAATTATGAACCAGTACACAAAAATAAACGACCTTTCTTCTATTACTTTAGCAGTACAGGAAGCAATTGCTCTAAAATCGGACCCCTATAAACATAAACACTTAGGAGCACAAAAAACGTTGGTCATGTTGTTTTTTAATGCCAGTCTTCGTACCCGTTTAAGCACCGAGAAAGCCGCCAAAAATTTAGGTATGGATGTCATTGTATTGAATGTCACAGATGCTTGGCAATTAGAGTTTGAATCTGGAGTAGTTATGAACCTAGATAAATCTGAACATGTCAAAGAAGCAGCCCAAGTGATTTCGCAATATGCAGATATTTTAGCGGTTCGTGCTTTTCCTTCTCTTAAAGATAAGGCCAATGATCTTTCGGAATGGATTATCAATAGTTTTCAGACTTATGCCACAGTCCCGATCGTGAATATGGAAAGCGCTACTGGGCATCCCCTTCAAGCTTTAGCTGACGCCATTACAATAGAAGAATTAAAAACAAAGAAAACCCCTAAAGTTGTACTTTCTTGGGCGCCACATCCTAAAGTGTTACCTCATGCGGTAGCCAATTCATTCATAGAAATGATGCAGTCTATTGATGTTGATTTTAGTATTACCCATCCCGAAGGTTATGAGTTAGCTGAAGACATTGTAAAAGACACCCCAGTAAATTATAATCAAGAAGACGCGCTTAAAGCTGCTGATTTTGTGTATGTAAAAAATTGGAGCAACTATAAAGCGTATGGAACAATTACCTCTCAAGATCCCAATTGGATGATGACCAAAGAAAAATTGGGTTCTGCCAAGTTTATGCACTGTTTGCCTGTGCGACGGAACGTGGTGGTCGAAGATGCGGTATTGGATAGTGATCAATCCGTGGTGATTGCACAGTCTAATAATAGAACTTATGCAGCTCAATTGGTGTTGAAAAAAATTCTTGAAAATGGATAAAAAGAATACACTCAAAATCATTAAAATAGGTGGAAACGTTATTGATGATCCCAAGGCACTGGCTGCGTTTCTAAGGGTGTTTTCATCTCTTGATGGACCAAAAGTTTTGGTGCATGGCGGAGGAAAATCTGCTACAGCTTTAGCCCAAAAAACAGGTTTGGAAGTGAAGATGGTAGAGGGCAGACGCATTACTGATGCGGCGACTTTAGAGCTGATTACGATGGTGTATGCGGGTAAAATCAACAAAACAATTATAGCACAATTACAAGCTTTACAGTGCAATGCCCTTGGGTTTACAGGTGCTGATGCCAATACTATCCGTTCTGAAAAACGCCCGGTCTCAACCCTAGATTATGGATTTGTAGGTGATGTCAAAAATGTAGAGACCTCTACTTTGGAAGTGCTATTAGAACATGGCATTTCTCCTGTGTTTTGTGCCATTACTCATGACACAAATGGGCAACTCTTAAACACCAATGCAGATACGATCGCTTCTGAATTAGCCATTGCATTTGCAGCTCAATTTGATGTGGAGTTGTACTATTGCTTTGAGAAAAAAGGCGTTTTAAAAGATGTTAATGACGACGATTCTGTCATTCAAAATATTACAAAATCATCCTATAAAAAATTATTAGAGGCCCAACTAATTTTTTCTGGGATGTTACCAAAATTAAACAACTGTTTCCATGCTTTGGACCATCAGGTTTCTAAAGTATGTATCGGTAAACCAGAAATGTTGCTTGATTCCAAAGCAATTTTCACAACACTTACCATGCAATGACCCTAGAAAATTTAACAGTATCAGCCGTTCAATTATTAAAAGATTTAATTGAAATTCCTTCCTTTTCATCGGAAGAACATTTAACGGCTGCACGAATTGAGGCCTGGTTCACGAGTTATAATATTCCGTTTCAGCGGTCTCAAAATAATATTTGGGCAACTAATGCCGATTTCGACCCCTCCAAACCAACTCTACTTTTAAATTCCCATCACGATACCGTGAAACCAAATAATGGGTACACAAAAGATCCGTTTAAAGCTCAAGTTGAAGATGGTAAATTATTTGGATTGGGAAGTAATGATGCTGGAGGATGTCTAGTGGCGTTGATGGCAACATTCACGCATTTTTATGCCCAGAAAAATTTAAATTATAATTTAGTTATCGTAGCATCTGCAGAAGAAGAGAGTAGTGGGGATGCCGGATTAAATAGTATGTTATCGATCATACCGCATATTGATGTCGCTATTGTTGGAGAGCCCACATTAATGCAATTGGCAGTATCAGAAAAGGGATTGGTTGTTTTTGATGCGCTTGTCAAAGGAACACCAGGTCATGCCGCTCATCCCAATGATGATAATGCGATTTATAACACTATAAAGGTATTACAATGGTTTAAAGATTTTCGATTCGAAAAAGACTCGGATTCTTTAGGACCTGTGAAAATGACCGTGACACAAATTAAGGCTGGAAAGCAACACAATGCCATTCCTTCAGCCGTAGAATTAGTGGTTGATGTCCGAGTTAACGATCAGTATAGTAACAAAGAGATTGTTGAAATTTTAGAAAAAAATGCACCTTGTGATTCAATTGTTCCAAGAAGTTTACGCTTGAATTCGTCATCAATTCCGGTGGCGCATCCGTTAGTCCAAGCAGGAATCGCTTTAGGTCGCGAGACTTATGGGTCGCCAACACTTTCAGATCAGTCGGTATTGAGTTGTCCATCTTTGAAATTAGGTCCCGGAGACAGCACGCGATCGCATACGGCTGATGAATTCATATACGTCAAAGAAATAGAAGAAGGCATCGCCTTATATATTCAATTATTAACTAAAATAGTATAAGTATGAAACTTTGGGATAAAGGAATATCAATTGATAAATTTATTGAAAAATTCACCGTCGGAAATGATCGAGAGATCGACCTTAAAATTGCGAGGTATGATATACAAGCTTCATTGGCACATGCCCAAATGTTGGTAAAAATTGAACTGCTCACTGCCGCGGAATTCAGCGCTATAGAAGTGGCGTTTGATAAGCTTCAGTCTCAGCTTAGTGAGGGCACTTTTGAGATAGATCCACAGTTTGAAGATATCCATTCCAAACTTGAATATGAATTGACAAAGGCTTTGGGTGATACGGGTAAAAAAATCCACACGGCGCGCTCAAGAAATGACCAAGTTTTGGTGGCGCTACAATTGTACTACAAGGCTAGTTTAGGGAGCATTCAACATAAAACTAAAACCTTTTTTGAAACTCTAATTGCCTTAGCAGATACTCATAAATCAGCGTTGCTCCCTGGATATACGCATTTACAAGTTGCTATGCCCTCGTCTTTTGGGTTGTGGTTTTCGGCTTATGCTGAATCGCTTATTGACGATGTATATGTGTTGCAAGCAGCTCAAAAAGTGGTGGATCAGAATCCGCTGGGCTCAGCAGCGGGCTATGGCAGTTCGTTTCCAATTGATAGAGATTTTACAACCAAAGCGCTCGATTTTAAAACCTTAAAATATAATGTGGTGGCGGCGCAAATGAGTCGCGGAAAAAACGAACGAATTATTGCGTCTGGTTTAGGGAATTTAGCCAATACCCTTGGAAAAATGGCAATGGATATCTGTTTGTATATGAGTCAGAATTTTGATTTTATTGGATTTCCTGAGGCTCTAACTACTGGAAGTAGTATCATGCCGCACAAGAAAAACCCCGATGTTTTTGAGTTAATTCGTGGGAAATGTAACAAGCTTCAAAGTTTGAGTACCGAGATGCTTTTGATTACTAATAATTTGCCGAGCGGATACCATCGCGATTTTCAGTTGTTAAAAGAAAATATGATCCAAGGGTTTGAAGAGTTAGAATCAATATTGGATATTTTTAATTATGCCATTCAGCAAATCCAGGTCAAAACAATTGATTTGAAGGATCCTAAATACCTTTATCTGTTTACGGTGGACAGTATCAATACTTTGGTGATGCAAGGGGCGACGTTTCGCGAAGCGTATCAAACCATTGGCGCACAAGTACAGGAGGGCACTTATAAAGCGGATACAAGTATTCCACACACGCATTTGGGGAGTATTCACAATTTGGCTTTAGAAGCGATTAGTGCGAAATACCCTGTGTAGGGACGGTAGTTTTTTAATATTATTTTTTTACTTTGCATTAAGAATTGATCCCAAATCTATTCTACGCCATGAAAGTACACACTCAAATAGAGAGAATAAAACACCTAAATTCATTGTTTAAAAGGGAAGCAACGGGCACGCCCTCACAATTAGCTAAAAAATTAAATATTTCTGTTGCCACTGTTTACAGACTTATACGTGAGTTAAAAGATTTTGACGCACCCATACAGTATTGTAAACACTCTTAGAGAGTTATATTTATACAGAGGCGGATTATATTTTGAGATTAATAATAAAAAAACTGTAGACTCTCATAAAATGAGAGTGGGTTGTTTTTATTTTGGTAATAGTTGGTTAGATATGGTCTACTGACTAGTGGTAGCCGAAAAACTAAAGAGTAGGCACTAAATAAAAATTATTATGTTATGAGTAAATTATCATTAGATGCTCTCAAAGAAAGAGCAGGAGCAGTAGCTTCAGATGAATTATTGAACAGTATTTCTGGTCTATAAAACATTTATATGAAAACATCTTCCAAAATATTAATACTTTGCTTGCTCCTACCATTTTTAAGCATTAGTAGTGTTGTTTTAAGTATTCATTTTGGCGATGAAAACATAAAAACAACAAATTTATTGTCATATTTTGGAATTATAATTTCTCATGTTATTGTATTTCTAATAGCTTTAAAAATAAATATTTTTAAATTAGGAAGTAACAAAATCAGTTTTACTGAAGTTCTTTTTTCTCTTGGTGTAAGTGTAGTGTTATTATTTAGAATTTCATCTTTTTAAACCATTAGAAAAACCGAACATTGAATTTTCAACGTTTATTTATTTTGTGTTTGCAGCTCCAATTATAGAAGAGGTTTTTAATAAAAAAATTGTTTTTGAAAACCTTTTGGAACTTAAGTTAAAGTCATCTTTGGCTATTTTAATGTCAGCATCTTATTTTGCTTTATTTCATCTACCAGATATTTATATTACCCATTTTCTGTTTGGGTTGTTAACTACTTTTATTTATTTCTACAAGAAAAATTTAATTCATACGATTTTAATTCATTCATTTTATAATATATCAATAATTGTATTTAATTTAATTTAAGGATTAAATAATTTTATTTGAAAACATGAAATATGGAAAACAGAGACGAAATTATTAAAACAATAAAAATATTAATTTATAAAAAACAACAACACTTATTTGAAAAATTAAATATTCAAGATGATGAAGTGTTTTTAGAGCCATTATTATTTGCTTATTTTAATTCAAAAAGCAATAATTTATATCCTAAAGAAGCTCTAGAAGAAATACTTCAAGTATATTTATAAAAAAAAGAAAAAAAAACTAAAGTCTTCTTTCAATAAAAAGGGCGCAGCTTACGTTCCAAAGGTTGGATATTTCAATAGAGGGGAATTGACTCCTTTTGAAAACATTGGGTTTATTTCCAATACAGATATAGAGCTCATAACACATGAAATCATTCATTTAAAAAATATCTTTCGGGATTTTTCTGAGACTATTATTGATGAAAACTTAATTGAGATTTCAAGTACTTTAAATAATCAGTTTATTAAAAAACTCGAAAACGCTTTTTCATATATGTAAAAGTATTGCCCTGATCATTATAGTTTCAATTTCTCAAACAAAAGAAAGAATTAGCAACACGGTCAAGATGTAAACATTAAATTAAGTAGCTATCCCGACAATGAATTTGGAATTCTAACAGGGAAAATAAAAGATATTTCTCTAGTACCCAATATTGAAGGTCTTTATTTGATAGATGTGGAATTACCCAAAAAACTAATTACAACCCATGGTAAAGAAATCGAGTTTAAACAGGAGATGCAAGGCGTCGCTGAAATTATCACAGAAGACCTACGGTTAATAGAACGTGTATTTTATCAATTTAAAAAAATATTTAAACAGTAATCATAATTCTTTTGTCAGCGATTTGACAATCTTATTTTTTGCCAAAAATGCTTTTAAAATTACTTTAAGGGCGGTGTAGGTAGGGACGGCTAAAATCATTCCGGTGATGCCAAATAGAATTCCCCCGATGATGATGATAAGAAAAATTTCTAGTGGGTGCGATTTCACACTTTTTGAGAAAATTAGAGGTTGACTGACAAAATTATCAATCAGTTGTGCAATTACATAACCAATAAATACATAAGATGTTTTGGGAACAATTTCACTTTGAAAGTCCAAACCAAGATTACTACTCATGGTTAAAAATAGCATTAAAAAGCAACCAATCAAGGGGCCAACGTAGGGGATCAAGTTTAGTAGAGCGCATAGAAATGCAATGACAACACTATTTTCGATTCCAAATATCATCAAAATAATAGAGTAGATAATGAAAAGTATGGTGATTTGAAATACCAGTCCAATAAAATACCGTGATAACAACTGTTTTATGGTTTCCAAGGATGCTCTCAGCTTTGTTTCAATTTTTTTGTTGGTGAATACGTAGATAGAGTTTTCCATGATTTGCGTATCCTTCATCAAGAAAAACGTAATAAACACCACTGAAAATAATCCAATACTTATAGAACCAACAGTGCCAACGATTTCATTTAAAAAGTTTGGGATAACATTGATGTTTTCAAGAATATCGTAGTGTTTGATTTCATCTAACAAATCGATGCCGTGAGACAAAAAGAAAGCATTACTTTGTGTTATTAGGTTTTGAACGGTGTTTTCAAGTTGCTCCAAGTTTAAGAGTGAAAGGTTTTCACCTTGTTTTACAACCAATGGAATAAAAAGACTCACTAGCCCAATAAATATCAAAAGAAAAACTCCCATTGTAGTAACGACTGCTAGGCCATTAGGGAATTTAAATTTACGTTTTAAAAATATGTTGAGTGGCCGTCCTAAAAGGGCAATTACGGAAGCGATTGCAATATAGACAAGAACGGATTGAATTTTATATAGGAAAAAGAGTAGCAAAAATACCCCGATAAGAATACCAATGGTCTTTAAAATACTTTTAATTATGAGATTTGAATTCATCACTTTAATGTTTGGTATAAATGTAGCAAAAATTTAAAAACCGATCATCATTTTGCCCTAAGGTGTTGTAAAGTTACGTTGATAATTTTTAAGTGCACTACTTTATATGATATCTAAGCCCTAAAAACCCATTCATGCCTTGGTTGGAGTAGTACACATAACTTGGGTCAAATGATAGGGCATTGGGATTGTTTGGGGTAGCAACTACCTGTCCATTAGCATCAAATTCTACATCTTTGTCAAAGGGATCAAAAGCGCGAGCGATGCTGTTGGCTGCAGGTTTAAAGTTGAAAATATTTTTAATCCCTGCATAGAGTTCAAATTCCTTGAAACTAAAAGTTGTTTGAAAGTTCATAATATTGATGACTGGACTATTTGGTGCTCGTAAATCGAGGTCACCCAAAAGCGGAAGTTTCATTGGGCCTTCATCATATATCCAAGCCTTTGA
>Ga0209534_10003915_pt1 | contig 13948 bp, 15 predicted proteins | sample COG_07_FD_184751 | JGI IMG/M metagenome (GOLD analysis project Ga0209534, IMG submission 184751) | Pelagic Microbial community sample from North Sea - COGITO 998_met_07 (SPAdes) (version 2) | ecosystem: Environmental > Aquatic > Marine > Neritic zone/Coastal water | place: Helgoland, sampling...
TGGAGCTGCCAAAACCAATGAACCCGTTCGAGAAGGATTGGTGGCCATGTTAGGTCCTGCTATAGACACTTTATTGGTGTGTACACTAACAGCCTTAGCGATATTAGTTACTGGAGTTTGGGAAACATCCTCCGATAATGGTGTAAGTTTAACTGCTGCAGCTTTTGCCAATGCCATGCCTGGTTATGGGAGCTATTTGTTGTTGTTATGCATAGCAGTGTTTAGTATATCATCCTTGTTTTCTTTTTCCTATTACGGAACCAAATGTTTGTCATTTTTAATGGGTGCCGATAAAAAACATTACTACAATTATTTTTATATCGCCAGTATCATTCTAGGCGCAACCGCTTCTTTAGATATGATGATCAATTTGATTGATAGTGCATTTGCCCTGATGGCCATCCCAACCATGCTGTCCACTCTAATTCTAGCACCAAAAGTGGTCAAAGAATTGAAAGCATACAAAACACGATTGAAAGAAGGGAAGTTTAACTAACCTAAACATCCATATCAAATTCTCAACTATTTATTCTTAGTTTTGCAGTATGCAAGACCAATTACAATCCCTTTCCAAAAAAGTCAAAGAAAACCAAAAGGCACATCGGAATTTTTTTATAAAGCTCCGAAAAAAAACACCTAAAAATCTCGATGCCATCATGGAAAAATTACATGAAGAAGAGTTTAAAAAATCAGATTGCCTCCAGTGTGCTAATTGCTGCAAAACCACCAGTCCAATTTTCACAAAGAAAGATATTGAACGTATTTCAAAATCTTTTAGAATTAAAACACGTCAGTTTATAGATACCTACCTCAATCTTGATGAAGATCAGGATTATGTCCTAAAATCCTCGCCTTGCACTTTTTTAGCAGATGATAATACCTGTAATATTTACGATGTGCGTCCCAAGGCCTGTCAAGAATATCCCCATACCAATCGAAAAAGTTTTGAAAAAATTTCAGACCTTACGCTTAAGAATGTAGCCATTTGCCCTGCTACCTTTAATATCGTTGAAGCCTTAAGAGCTAAATTAAAATAAGTATATTTATCAAACTTTAAACGGCAACATGGAACAACTTATCCAGTATTTCGAAACCATACCATCACTCCACCGCAGTCTGATTCTTGTTGGTGGGTTGACCTTTTTTTGGGTTTTAGAAGGCACCTTACCGTTGTTTAAATTTAGTTATAACAAATGGAAACACGCCTTTCCGAACTTATTTTTTACGTTCACTACTATTATCATAAATTTTACGTTAGCCTTTTTATTACTCAGTACAGCTGACTGGGTAGGAGTAAATGACTTTGGAATTCTTAATTGGCTTCCAGAATTGCCGCTTTGGTTGTACGTTACTCTAGGCGTATTATTGATGGATTTTGTTGGTGCTTATTTACCACATTATACCGAGCATAAAGTCCCACCACTTTGGATGGTACATTTGGTTCACCACTCCGATCATAATGTTGATACCACCACTGCCAATCGTCACCACCCTTTAGAAAGTGTCATTCGATATGTTTTTACGCTTGCAGGCGTGTTTATTATTGGAGCCCCTATCGGAATTGTCATGTTGTATCAATCCCTATCTTTAGTCGCTACTCAGTTCAGCCATGCCAATATCAAACTACCTAAAAAAATAGATTACTTTTTGAGTTTTGTATTGATTTCACCCGATATGCATAAAATACACCACCATTACCAATTGCCTTACACAGATGCTAATTACGGAAATATTTTTTCCATTTGGGATCGTCTTCTTGGGACCTATATCTATATGGAGAGAGAACATATTGTGTATGGTGTAGATACATTTCCGAGTGAGTCTGAAAACAGTAGTTTAAAGCATTTATTAAAACAACCATTTCAAGGCTATAGAAAACCTACAACGGATACAGTAGGTAAGGGGCTCTAAGTAGTTTATAGCGTTCTAAATCTGTTTTCCAGCTTTCTCGAATTTGATCGGCAGTCATTCCCATTTCAATCTGTTCTTGCAACAATTTTTGTCCTGCTAATTTGGTAAAAAAGGGATTGAAAAACTCTGCTTTATTTTCAGTATTTTGATACGCGTCTAACAACCATTTTAACTCAATTTGAGATAAATCAGAGTGGTCTTTTAAATTCAATCCCGTACAGATTTTGTTTTCATGAACTGGGTATTTAGCACCTACATTTGGTTTTGGTGTAAACTCGTAACTATAGTCAACACTCTTTAAAAAAGGACTTCCAAAGATTTGAAACTGAAGTTCCGTTCCACGCCCCATACTCACATTAGTCCCTTCAAACAAACACAAACTCGGATACAAATTAATAGATGCAGTATTGGGAAGGTTTGGAGATGGTTTTATGGGCAACTCATAAGCCGTTTGGTGGGTGTAGTTTTCTACTGAAATCACTTTTAGATCACATTGAACCCCCTTAGAAAGCCATCCTTCACCGTTGATCATTTTGGCATATTCACCAACCGTCATACCGTGTACAATAGGCACAGGGTGCATCCCTACAAAACTAGAATAGTTTAAATCTAAAATCGGGCCATCCACATAATGCCCATTTGGATTTGGTCGGTCTAAAACGACGACTGTAATGCCTAAATTGGCACAGGTTTCCATCATATAATGAAGGGTCGATAAAAACGTATAGAATCGCGCACCAACATCCTGAACATCAAAAATAATAAGATCTAAACCTTCTAAGATTTTAGCGTTTGGTTTTTTATTTGCACCATACAAAGATACAATTGGAACGCCACTTCCAGAATCAACACCATCTTTAACATATTCCCCAGCATCTGCAGTGCCTCTAAATCCATGCTCTGGAGCAAAGACTTTTTTGACCACAATATTTAAACTCAATAAAGAATCTACTAAATGTGTGTGTCCCTCTTCTTTAAAAATAACCGTGGTTTGATTGGCTACAATACCGATATTTTTATTCTTTAGAATTGGCAAATAGTGTTCTGTTTGTTGTGCTCCAACGACCACAGGTGGTTGTACTTGTGAGTTGGACTGGTTTCGGCACGAAAGAAGTGTAAAAACAAATAATAAAACTGTATTTTTGATAAAATTTAAATGCATTTATAAATTTTGAATTACGAATATTTTTTAGCCAAACGAATTATTGGAAATAAGTCCTATAAAAGTAGTGTATCGGCGCCAATAATAAAAATCGGAATTGCAGCCATTGCAATTAGCACCATTGTGATGCTGATTGCGATTGCGACTGGAATTGGTTTGGAGCATAAAATTCGTGATAAAGCGGTGGCGTTCAACGGTCATATTACCATTTCTAATTTTGACAGTAACGCTTCTGAGGGTGCGCAAGTGCCCATTTCCAAGGATCAAAATTTTTATCCTGAGTTCAACTCTGTACAAGGGGTGTCGCACGTTCAGGCTGTTGCCAATAAATTTGGAATTATTAGAACCAATACCGATTTTGAAGGGTTATTTTTAAAAGGAGTAGGAACGGATTATGATTGGCGGTATTTTAAAGAATTTTTAATTGAAGGACGTCTTCCAACATACACACAAAAGTACAGCAACGAAGTTTTAATTTCAAAATATTTAGCCGACCGTTTGGGGTTTGTTGTAGGCGATAATTTTCAGATGTATTTTATGAAATCTGATCCAAGTCAACCACCAAGCATTATGAAATATGTGGTTGTAGGCATCTTTAACTCAGGCTTTGAAGAACTAGATAAAACCTATGTCATTGGCGATATCAACCATGTGCAACGCTTGAATAGATGGTCGAAAGATCAGATTGGAAACTTTGAAGTTTTTATCTCTAATTATAACGATTTAGAACGTCTCGGGAATGAGGTGTATGCGGAAACACCATCGACCTTAGACGCCATGACCGTCAAACAAAAGTATGCAACCATCTTTGAATGGATTCCCATTTTTACCACCAATATCTATGGTATTATTGGGATCATGATTTTGGTAGGAGCCATTAATATGATTACAGCCTTACTCGTTTTGATCTTGGAGCGCACCCAAATGATTGGGATTCTCAAAGCCTTGGGAAGTAGCAATTGGAGCATCCGAAAACTATTTTTGTACAACGCTTCTTATTTGATTGCCTGCGGATTGTTTTGGGGAAACCTTATTGGGATTGGGATTTTACTACTTCAAAAACAATTTGAATTTCTAAAATTAGATCCTTCTGTTTACTATGTAACCGTCGCTCCTGTCTATCTCGATTGGACTTATGTGGTTTTACTCAATTTGATGACTTTTGTTTTGTGTTTGTTAATGTTGTTAATTCCGTCGTTTTTAATTAGTAAAATTATGCCTGTAAAGGCCATTCAGTTCCAATAAAACTTCTGTATTCCAGATTTGTATCCCGAAAAATTTAATGTATTTTTGTCGCAAATCTACAACATGAAGTACGCTGAAAATATTTTGGAAACCATTGGGAATACGCCTCTCATTAAAATGAACGTCCTCACTAAAGAATTGCCGTGTTTGGTTTTGGCAAAATATGAAACCTTTAACCCTGGCAATTCTGTAAAGGATCGCATGGCGTTACAAATGATTTCGGATGCAGAAGCCGATGGTCGTCTGAAACCTGGAGGCACCATTATTGAAGGAACTTCAGGAAATACAGGGATGGGCTTGGCATTGGCAGGAATCATCAAAGGCTACAAATGTATTTTTGTATTAGCAGATAAACAGTCCAAAGAAAAAATGGATATTTTACGTGCCGTTGGTGCTGAGGTGGTGGTCTGTCCAACATCTGTAGAGCCAGAAGATCCACGATCCTATTATTCCGTTTCTAAACGCTTGGCAGAAGAAACACCCAACTCTTGGTATGTAAATCAATATGACAATCCGAGTAACTGTAAAGCTCATTTTTTAAGTACGGGCCCCGAAATATGGGAACAAACCGATGGAAAAGTAACTCATTTTGTGGTAGGTGTTGGAACTGGAGGTACAATTTCTGGGGTTGGAAGTTATTTGAAAATGAAAAACCCGAATGTCAAAATTTGGGGTGTTGATACTTATGGCAGTGTTTTTAAAAAATACCACGAAACTGGGGAGTTTGACGAAAACGAAATTTACCCGTATGTCACCGAAGGTATTGGGGAAGATATTTTGCCTTTGAATGTCAACTTTGGGGTGATTGATGGATTTACAAAAGTAACGGATAAAGATGGGGCGGTTTACACGCAACGTTTGGCAAAAGAAGAAGGCATGTTTTTAGGAAATTCTGCAGGTTCTGCGATCAAAGGAGTGCTTCAACTGAAAGAACACTTCAAGCCTGACGATGTGGTAGTAGTGTTATTTCATGACCATGGCAGCCGTTATGTAGGTAAAATGTTCAATGACGATTGGATGCGCGAAAAAGGCTATATCGAATAGACTCAAATTTGTAGATACGCTACGCTATACCCCCACCCATTTACATAATTTGTCAGCTACAAAACTTTTTCTATCTTAGTAGGATGCAAGAAGACTTCCTACATTACGTCTGGCAGCATAAAAAAATGAGCCTCAAATCATTGCAAACGACTAGCCAAGAGTCTATAATTCTAAAGACAGTTGGTTTGCCTAATGTCAATTCTGGCCCCGATTTTTTTAATGCTCAACTAAGTATCGGCACACAGATGTGGGCGGGTAACGTCGAAATTCACGTCAAATCTTCCGATTGGTATGTGAACCATCACGAAACAGATGCTGCGTATGACAGTGTAATCTTACACGTGGTTTGGGAACATGATATGGACATATTCCGAAAAGACAACACGCCAATTCCTACCCTCGAACTCAAAAACTATGTATTTCCACATACCTATAAAAATTACAACAATTTATTGAACTACAAACAGTCTTGGATTCCTTGTGAGTCTAGTATTAAGAATGTAGATGTTTTTACGATCAATCATTGGCTGGAGCGTTTGTATATAGAGCGTTTGGAAGGAAAGTACAAAGCTATTGAAACACAACTCATTGAATCGAAGCAAAACTGGGAAGCTGTATTGTTTTGGCAACTCGCCAAAAACTTTGGACTCAAAGTCAATGGAGATGCCTTTTTAAGTATTTCAAAATCAATGGATTTTTCGGTCGTTCGAAAATCACAACATCAAGTTCACCAACTTGAAGCCCTGTTTTTTGGACAAGCAGGACTTTTGGATTCAGAAGTGCAAGACCAGTATATTTCAGAACTTAAAAGCACCTTTGAGTTTTTGAGACACAAATTCTCACTCTCAGAAATAGGTGTGGTGCCAGTGCAATTCTTTCGATTGCGTCCGCCTAATTTTCCAACCATCCGATTGGCACAATTAGCAGCACTGTACAGCCGCTGTTCAAATTTATTTTCTAGTATTATTGAAGCACAAACCTCAGACCAGTTGTATGCTATTTTTGAAGGATCCACTTCTAAGTTTTGGGACACCCATTACACTTTTGAGAAAACCTCCAAATCGATACCAAAAACGTTGACCAAAGCGTTTATGAATTTACTAATTATCAATACCATAGTCCCAATTAAGTTTGCCTACAATAAATTCAATAGACAATCTAGCCATGAGGATGTGATCGCAATTATGTGAAACATTCCAATGGAACACAACAGTATAGTTGATAAATTTCATACACTTTACACGTTTGGTAAAACAGCATTAGAGTCTCAAGCCTTGATTCAATTAAAACAAAATTATTGTTCAAAAAATAAATGCCTTCAATGTGCGATTGGTAGTGCACTTTTGAATCGAAATTCATAAATTGCAGTATGAAATTATTATACAAAGGACTTTTCAATTTACAAAAATATGGATTTTACGTTTGTCAACGAATAGCCGACCGTTTTGGAATGAGAGCCAAAGTTGTCCGAACGTCCTTTATTTACCTAACATTTGTAACACTAGGTTTTGGATTTGCATTTTATTTATTCTTGGCATTTTGGATTCGTATAAAGGATTTGATATACACCAAAAGAACCTCTGTTTTTGATATTTAAAACCTATGGGAAATCCGCTTATCAAACTTTTCAGATCTAAAATTAGCACAGCGATTATCTTATTGGTACTGTTGCTTTTTACAGGAATAATAGGATTTAAAATCATTTCCGATTATTCATGGATTGATGCGCTTTATATGACTGTAATCACTATAACAACAGTTGGTTTTGGAGAAGTACAGCCTTTAGATCCTCAGGCCAAAATATTTACTATTTTCTTGATATTAACCAGTGTTATAATCGTTGGATATGCCCTCACAATTATTACAGAATTTATAATTTCTAAAAATGATATTTCTGAACTAAAACAAAAGAAGATGCAAAAAAAAATTGATGCACTGTCCAATCATATTGTTATATGTGGATTTGGAAGAAATGGAAAGCAAGCTGCCAAAAAGTTATTGACTCATAAACGTTCTTTTGTGGTTGTAGAATCTAATAAAGAAATCATCGACAAGCATCAAAATGAAGACATTCTCTTTGTCTTAGGAAATGCCAACGAAGATGAGGTACTTCAATTAGCAGGCATTGAACGTGCTGAGTGTTTAATTTCTGCACTGCCCAACGATTCTGACAATGTATTTGTAGTGTTGTCTGCACGTCAAATGAATAATACAGCACGTATTATCAGTCGAGCCTCCAATGAGTCTTCTAATAGTAAGCTTAAATTAGCAGGTGCTAACAATGTTATTTTACCAGATAAAATCGGTGGAGATCATATGGCATCTTTAGTGGTTGTTCCAGATTTATTGGAATTTATAGACAACCTATCTATCGTAGGAAGTAATGGTATTAATATAGAAGAAATTGCAGTTGAAAAACTATACGATACTTCTAATATCAAAACAATTCAAGACTTAGATCTGCGAAAAAAAACAGGGTGTAATGTAATTGGATACAAGGACGAAACGGGGCATTACACCATCAATCCTGAGGCCAATCAAAAACTAGTTCCCAACTCAAAAGTGATTGTTTTAGGACGTCCTGAACAAATTCAAAATTTAAACAATACCTATAATATTGATGTTGATTAATTCCTAGAAGTTTGAGTTTTTAAACCACTACCCAATTTTAATATTTCATTTTTTTTCACCATCTTGTTCGCTCATTAATTATAATTACAAACTTTCTTTATGAAATCGTTCTTTCAAACTACTATTGCTTTAATTTTTCCATACATTTCCTTTGCACAAGAAAAAGGGCTCGATCAAAAAATTGACGAAGCTTTTCAGCCTGTAGCAGATGCCTTTTTTGATGCTATTTTCTTTACTGTATACAAAGGAGATACGTTTACAATTCCGTTTGTACTGGTCTTGTTGGTCGGTAGCGCATTGTTTTTCACGGTTTATTTTGGGTTTCCAAACATTCGTTTTTTTGGTAAAGCAATTAATGTTGTAAGAGGAAAATATGACCATGTTGACCATGGCGTATCTGAAGCTATGTATGGAGATTCTACTCCTGGAGGTGATGCAATAGAAACGATTAAAGATGAAAGTGCTGAGGGAGAAGTAAGTCATTTTCAAGCCTTGGCAACTGCAGTTTCTGGAACTGTAGGAAATGGAAATATTGCAGGAGTTGCTTTAGCAATTGCTTTGGGTGGTCCAGGGGCTACTTTTTGGATGATTGTTTGTGGACTTTTAGGAATGTCTACAAAATTTGTTGAATGTACTTTAGGTGTTCAATTTAGAGATGTGGGCGAGGACGGCACTGTATACGGTGGTCCAATGTATTATATAAGTAAAGGTTTAAAATCAAAAGGGTTTGCTAAAATAGGTAAAGTGATTGCTGCTATTTTTGCAGTATTTTGTATTGGAGGCTCTTTTGGAGGAGGTAATGCTGCACAATCTAATCAAGCGACCATAGTCATAAAAGAATTATTTAATTGGGACAGTACTGCCGCAGGTGCAATTGTTGGAGTTGTATTAGCAGTACTTGTTGGTATAATTATAATTGGAGGTATCAAACGTATTGCTCAAGTTACTGAAAAGGTAGTGCCTTTTATGGCAGTTATGTATGTTGTAGCATGTTTGTATATTATTCTATCTAACTTTAGTTTAGTTGATGATGCCATTAGCCTTATTGTTAGAGAAGCTTTTAATCCAACAGCCTTTGGAGTTGGTTCTGTAATTGGAGTAGTAATTGTAGGATTTCAAAGAGCTGCATTTTCAAATGAAGCTGGAGCAGGTTCTGCGTCCATTGCACACTCAGCTGTTAAAACAAAATATTCTGCTTCTGAAGGGTTGGTAGCGTTACTTGAGCCATTTATCGATACCGTTGTTATTTGTACGATGACTGCTTTAGTTATTGTGATTTTTAATTTTGGTGGCTTCTTTGAGTATGGTGGTGATGGTTCAGGTGTTGTTTATATTGATGGACAAGCTTTTGAAGGCGCAGGAATCACTTCCAAAGCTTTTGCTCAATACATACCTTACTCTAATATCTTCTTAACCATTGCCGTGGTATTGTTTGCAGTATCAACAATGATTTCATGGTCCTATTACGGTCTACAATCTTGGAAGTTTTTATTTGGTAGAGGAAAGCTAGCTGACTTAGTTTATAAATTATTATTCTTGTTATTTATAGTCATTGGAGCTGCAGCGAGTATGGGGTCTATATGGAAATTCTCTGATGCAATGATATTTGCTATGATTTTCCCGAACATGGTCGGATTGTTCTTCTTATTTCCTATCGTAAAGAAGGAATTAACTAAGTACTTGAAAGCTATCAAGAAATAGATATGATTGTCCCCAAATGAAATTTTACACCTACTTTTCAAACCAACAAAGGGTAGCAGTCATTGTGTTGATTCTTATCATCATATCGCTCCAACTATCTTGGGTATCTCATAACGAATTACTAACAAATACGTTTGATGTAGGGCCTGAAACCTATTTAAAATTTCAAAAGGAAGTAGACAGTTTAGTGGCAAAGCAACAACAAAACTCAGTCCCAAAAATATACCCTTTCAATCCAAATTATATAACCGATTACAAGGGGTATGCTCTTGGAATGAGTGCCGAAGAAATCGATCGACTGCATGCCTATAGAGCCAAAAATAAATGGGTAAACACAAGCAAAGAATTTCAACATGTAACCAAAGTGTCGGATCCACTTCTTAAACGAATCGCGCCTTATTTTAAATTTCCAGATTGGGTATCGAAACCCTCTCAAAAATTGACATCAAACCCAAGTAATTTGACGAAATCGTTTTTACAAAAAATCGATTTAAACAAGGCTACTGCTAGTCAGCTTCAAAAAGTATACGGAATAGGCGCTTTTTATTCGAAACGTATTATAAGATACAGAGATTCTTTTGAAGGTGGTTTTATTTCGGATATACAATTACAAGGAATTAGTGGGTTGACTTCAGAGGTTATAGACAACATTCTTAAGCGATTCACAGTCAAATCCCCTAGGCAGGTTAACAAAACAAGTTTAAATTCGGCCACAATAGAGCAATTAGTGAGCATAGAGTTTATCGATTATGAATTGGCATATGAGATCATAGAATTGCGAATGTTAAGGGATGGTTATAGTACTCTTGATGAATTAACAAAAGTTAAAGAATTTCCTAAGGAAAAATTAGAAATTATTAAATTATATTTGTCACTCAACTAAATTAGACATGGATTTTAATTTTTCAGAAGAGCAGAATTTGATTGCCAATGCTGCCAAAGAATTTGCAGAGCAATACATTAGACCACACATTATGGAGTGGGATGAATCTCAGCATTTCCCTGCAGACGTGCTTCACAAAGCAGGTGAGATGGGTTTTATGGGAGTTTTTATCCCTGAAGAATACGGAGGTTCTGGATTTGGATACCACGAATACATTGCCATAATTGAAGAAATATCTAAAGTAGATCCCTCTATAGGACTTTCTATCGCGGCTCACAATTCGCTTTGTACAGGTCATATATACTATTTTGGTAATGAAACACAAAAACAAAAATGGCTTCCAAAACTAGCCACAGGAGAGTGGATCGGTGCTTGGGGATTGACAGAACATAACACGGGGAGTGATGCTGGAGGTATGAACACAACTGCTGTCAAAGATGGCGATCATTATATTTTGAATGGTTCTAAAAATTTTATAACACACGGTCGTAGCGGAAATATTGCTGTTGTGATTGCCCGAACTGGCGAAAAAGGAGACTCTCATGGAATGTCTGCTTTTGTAATTGAAAAAGGAACGCCAGGGTTTTCATCTGGTAAAAAAGAAGATAAATTAGGAATGCGTGCAAGTGAAACAGCCGAATTAATATTTGATAATTGTCGCATACCCAAGGAAAATCTACTAGGCGAAGAAGGTGAAGGGTTTGTACAGTCGCTCAAAATATTAGATGGTGGACGAATTTCGATTGGAGCATTATCCCTAGGGATTTCTAAAGGAGCCTATGAAGCCTCTTTAAAATATGCTAAAGAACGTGTTCAGTTTGGAAAACCAATTTCAAGTTTTCAGGGAATATCTTTCAAGCTGTCGGACATGGCCACAGAAATAGAAGCTTCAGAATTGTTGTTACATAAATCAGCGTTTTTGAAAAACAATGGAAAAAAAGTTACTACTCTAGGTGCCATGGCCAAAATGTATGCGAGTGAATCCTGTGTCAAAATAGCGAATGATGCTGTTCAAATTCATGGCGGCTATGGGTATTCAAAAGATTATCCTGTAGAGAAGTTTTACAGAGATTCTAAATTATGTACAATTGGAGAGGGCACTACCGAAATACAAAAGGTAGTCATCTCAAGAAATATTTTAAAATAAGTATTGCAAAACAATAATTAAGTTTATATTTGCACACGAAATCTAAAAGAGGGGAGGTTAAAAACTATGTTAATAATACCAATAAAAGAAGGAGAAAATATAGACAGAGCGCTAAAACGTTTCAAACGAAAGTTTGACAAAACTGGAACAAAGCGATCTTTACAAACGCGTAAGCAGTTCATAAAGCCCTCTGTAAAACGTAGAGCACAAATTCAAAAAGCGCAATACATCCAAGGACTAAGAGACGCTGAAAACTTATAAGTTTTCAAAATCAATACCAAACAAAGCACCTTATTTAAGGTGCTTTTTTGACATTTAACGGTTTGTAAATTAGTACTCTAAGTGTTAAAAATTTTGGTTTACTCATTTTTTTTATTAAATTTGAGTGAACCAAAATCTATATATTATGAACACAAAATCTTTTATCTTGTCAGGTATCGCCGGTACCGTTGTAAGTTTTTTACTAGGCTTCCTTTTTTATGGTTTCCTTTTTACAGATCTTCATCCAGATGGATCGGAACCATGCATGTTATTCATTTTTCTAGGATGCTTGTTTTACGCCTTCGCATTTGCCCTAATCTATAACCGTTGGGCAAACATTAGTACTTTTAATTCAGGTGCTAAGGCAGGGTTCTTAATAGGCCTTCTGTGGACGCTTAGCATGAATTTTTTCATGTATTCGTCTGGAACTAGCTTAGATTCAAATTTTTTATTACTAGTTGCAATTGATGCGGTATCTGCTGCCATTATGGGAGGAGTGATTGGATTTGTTATAGCCAAGACAAAACCTAAAACTCTTTAAATCCATCAAAAATTCCCGTTAGAAACCTTGTGTTTTTAACGGGTTTATCATAATATTTTACTATATTGTTGTAGTTAATACTATGAGCAATGCACATCCAAAAATTTATCGATTATTTATTGCTAGAGAAAAAATATTCTCAAAATACAGTTGTAGCATACAAAAACGATATTGAAGCATTCCAATTGTTTTTAACTCAAGAATTTTCTGATTCCAATATTTCAAAAGCAAATTATTCCCAAATACGAACTTGGGTTGTCCAGTTAGTAGATTCTAAAATCTCTAACCGAACTATCAATCGGAAGGTTTCCTCCTTAAATAGTTATTTTAAATTTTTATTAAAAACAACATCCATTGAATTGAACCCTTTAGTAAAACACAAAGCACTTAAGGTGAGTAAAAAGATACAAATACCCTTTTCTGAAACAGAAGTCAATTCTGTATTGAACAACATTGATACGAACACCTTTGAAGGATTGCGAGACAAACTCATTGTGGAACTGTTTTATTCAACAGGAATTCGTCGTATAGAATTAGTGCAACTTCAACTCAAAGATATTGATCTATCCCAAGGATTGATAAAGGTATTAGGCAAGCAAAATAAAGAACGGTTTATACCCTTACTTCCTACAGTGATGGATACGATAGAAGCTTATCTCTCAAAACGTTTAAAACTAGTAACCATAACTAACCCTTTTGTTTTATTTCTAACCAAAAAAGGAACAAAAGTCTATGAGATGTTAGTTTACAGGGTTATTACAAGTTATTTTGATAACATATCAACCAAAGTGAAAAAAAGTCCACATATTTTGAGACACTCTTTTGCAACACATTTATTAAATAATGGTGCTGATTTAAATGCTGTAAAAGATCTATTGGGACATTCGAGTTTGGCAGCAACTCAGGTTTATACCCATAATAATGTTTCAGAACTAAAAAAAGTATATGAAAAATCACATCCTAGAAATTTATCCTAGGACAATTATTAAACCAAAAAAATAAATTATGAAAGTACACACTCAGTCTATAAATTTTAATGCCGACCAAAAATTAATTAACTTTATTCAGAAACGAATGGATAAATTAGACTTGTTTTTTGATAAGATTATAAAATCAAATGTTTATTTGAAGGTAGAGAATACTTCAGAAAAAGAAAATAAAATATTTGAAGTTCAACTCTCTATTCCAGGTGATGTTATCGTTATTAAGAAGGTTTCTAAAACTTTTGAAGAGGGATTAGATGCAGCTGTACATTCATTAGAAAGACAGTTAAAAAAGCGAAAAGAAAAATTACGTCAATTTTCATGATAAAATTTTACAAAAAATGTTTTGAAACAAGAAAAATATATATACATTTGCAGTCCGTTAGAAATAGCGGGCTTTTTTAGTGCCTAATCGTACTGAAGAAAAGCCGATGTAGCT
>Ga0209534_10003924_pt1 | contig 13933 bp, 15 predicted proteins | sample COG_07_FD_184751 | JGI IMG/M metagenome (GOLD analysis project Ga0209534, IMG submission 184751) | Pelagic Microbial community sample from North Sea - COGITO 998_met_07 (SPAdes) (version 2) | ecosystem: Environmental > Aquatic > Marine > Neritic zone/Coastal water | place: Helgoland, sampling...
TATTTGTTTACACCATGATTTAAAATGCGCGTTGCTATAAATGTGATTTTTTATTTTCAAATAATATAAAGTCTACGCGATGATTACACCATGCAACGAATTTCACCATACGATTTGGAAAATACACACACATATTATATTGAAAGATTTTGCGAAGGTATAAGTACAAACAAATATCGGGGTACTATTAAGAGTTTAAATATTTGTTTATGGGATGGACATAATGTGCTTTCTATTGGAAATATGATTGAATACGTAAATGGACAAGAAACCAACTCAAGTGACAACGCTTCTCCTACCTTTCCTGGAAATGTATATTATGTACATGTAAATACCAACGCGTCAGAGGAATCATATTGGTTATTTTACAAGTGTACCGGTGAATCTTTAATGATAACACAAGTACTTAGACAATCTTTGCGTTTGGATAAAGAAACTATTTGGGGACTCCATAAATACCATTGTTGATTTTGTTTGTTATTCAATGTTCCAACCATTCTTCGTAAGTATCGTTTTAAATCTTCAATGGTATAAATGTGTTAATGATCGGCAATCTACAATTGCTCTACATCAATAAAATTGATTTTATAATATAAATATTGATATTGATATAAAGAAAAATATAAGGCACTGGCACTAGCACTGGCACTAGCACTGGCACTGGCACTAGCACTGGCACTGGCACTGGCACTAGCACTGGCACTGGCACTGGCACTGGCACTGGCACTAGCACTGGCACTGGCACTGGCACTGGCAGAGAAAATATATCAATATGATAAAACATACAAATACCGACGCAAAGTACATATCTTTGGCTGTTTCCGAAGCAGAAAAATCACATTTGCGAGCAAGACTTGGATGTGTTGCGGTAGTGTCCGGAAAAGCAGTTGCGCGTGGTTATAATAATTACCGAACATATTCTAAAGATGGTATGATTGAAAAAAGTTGTTCTTGCCATGCTGAAATGGATGTACTTCGCAAATGTTTAAAGCAAAATATAACAAAGAAAATATCTTTATATATAGCCAGAGTCACTATAAATGGTGAATTGGCGTGCTCCGCACCATGTATAGATTGCTTTATGAAAATGAAGGACTTTAATATAAGAACTCTCATATACATAAATCACGACGGAGAAATAATAAAGCGAAATTTCGATGATTTTCATACAACACATATATCAAGTGGAAAACGGGCGCTACTTCTCAAACGGGTCAAATGTATATGATATTTATCCAGTACTATGTGTCAAATTATAGGTTCGTAATTTATAATAAAGATCATCATATGACATTAAAATTTGATAAAACCCCAAAGGAAAAAAAATATGCCACATAACATGACCAAATACAGTATATTCGTTACAATATGCTTCCGAAATAATCCAACAAGATGCCCCGAAAGATGACACTGCCAAATAACGTATATAAGGTAATTTATGTCGAAGAGCAATTTCTCTAATATAATAAATCGTAGGTCCCAGGTAAATAGCAAACAAAAACGCGAAATATTGGTCAAATCGAATGACACTATTTATTGTGAAAAATCCGTACATATAAAGTAAATTCCAAACGTGGTATTTTTTTCGTTTCCCTTTATGATAATACAATTGAATAAGTCCATATAAGGCAAAATAATTAGCCAATATCATGGGTATTTCGTCCGCTTGTTTTCCTAACCATGTTAAATAATAATGATAATAGAAACTTCCGAATCCATTCAATATGAGATAATACGCAACATTTGTAAAGGGTTGGTAATTTGGGAATCCGACAATAAATGGAACCGTACTTATTACTAATGAAGTAAACGCATTATATATTTCAGGTGGTTCATTGTTTTGTAATCTTGATTCGCAAAAATTATGATGAAATCGAATCGGATCATTCGTATGATCATTGTAATTACTTATAGAAAATGACCCCACAAACAAGGCAAGTAATAATCCATATTGTAACCACATTTACATATTATTAATAACCATATTTATATAGTTATTAATGGAAAAAACTTATAATTGGAGAAAAGGGTTTAAATTCGTTAATCTAAATATTATCATAAATTATTATGGTTGAAGAGAATCAGAGCCCCAAGTTTAGTGATGAATTTCGTACTTCGATTGTTGATTTTACCAATGATTTGAGTCCAACTTTTCCGGAATATTCCCATTTATGGAAAAAGTGGAGTGACTCAAATACAAATGAGGATGAGTTTCAACAATTATTTGATCATTGTCTCAAAGTGTATCCTGAGCGTTTTTTTGATATTTTGAATCAAAAGACCCATATATTTGAGGAAAGTGGATCTATCAATGTGGAATTTCTACCTGGTGTAGATTTTAAGATACTATATAATGGCGAAGGCGTTAGTGATAAAATTCGCGAATCGATTTGGAAATATTTACAGATAGTTTTGCTTATTGTGGTCAAATCACTTCAAGATAAATTAAATTTCGGAGATGCTATGAAAATGTTCGATGATTTGAATGTAGACGATTTACAAAACCAATTGGAAGGTGTTTTAGGAAATATTACTAATTTTTTCGAGGAAAACCTCAAGGAAAAACAAACGGAAGGACAAGATGGTAATGAATCAAGTGAACCCAAAATGCCCAATATTCCTAAGATGGATGAATTAAATGACCATTTACAGTCATTGTTTAATGGTAAAATTGGACAATTGGCAAAAGAATTAGCTGATGATATGGGAAATGATTTAGCAGAATCGTTAGGTAAAGATATGGAAGGCGTAACTTCGACAAAAGACGTCTTATCTAAACTTATGCAAAATCCTGACCAAATGGGTAATATTATTAATTCTGTTAAAAACAAATTAACGAGTAAAATGGAATCTGGTGAAATTTCCAAGGAAGATCTAATGAATGAAGCAAATGAGATGATGAGTAAAATGAAAGACATGGGAGGTGCATTTGGCGGCATGGAAGGATTAGGGGGATTAGCCGGATTGGGAGGCATGGGTGGATTGGGAGGTATGGGTGGATTGGGAGGTATGGGCGATATGTTTAAATCAATGATGGGAAAGATGAATATGCCAAAGGATACTCGAGTTGATGCGAATAAAATGAGTCAGGCACAAAAGCATGCAACATTGAAAGAGCGTTTGAAGGCGCGCGCCTTAGCAAAGAAACAAGATGAAGTTGTGAAACAATTGGAAGAAAAAGCGCTTCGTATACGTAAAGAGCGCGAATACAATGAATATATGGCAGCAAACCCGAAATTAATGGAAGAATTAATGAATGAACCTAATGAAAAAGATCCAAATGTATTAAGTGCGAGTCAGAAAAAACGTGCTAAGAAAAAGGCGAAGAAACAATCGCAAAAGGAACAGGTCCAACAATCAGCATAATATCATTTTATATTTAGTCAATATATAACATGGTTGTTTTAGAAAATACAGAAGATAAAAAACTTTCTTCCAAAACATCAAAATTTAAGATACAAAATTATACTCTAGAATCAAACTGTAATAATGAACTAAAATCCTTTCAATTTGATCCCATGCCAAGTTGTGTTACAGATAAATGTAATGAACTTTTGTGTAAACCATTAAACGAAGTTGGCATAGACGTTGAAAAAATGAACACATCAAGTTTTAAACAATTAGGAGAAGGTCAATTTAATAAAGTATATGATATTACTTATGATGAAAATAACCCTATTGTATTACGTTTATTAAGGAAAGACCGCACTGACTATAAAACGATCAAACAAGAACAAAATGGTCTTGTTTATCAAACACGCGTTTCCAAATCCAATGATGACGGAGGTTATGGATGTCCCTATATTGCCAAAGTATATGATTTTGGTATTTATGACGACGACAAAAGTTATAATAGAAGCGTATACGCAATTTTAGAAAAATGTAAAATGGATTTGTTTGATAAAATGAGTGAATTGGATGGTACTCCAAAATCAATTACCGAACAACAATTGAAAAATATCACCAAACAAACCTTGGAAGCGCTCCATTGTTTACATGAACACCAAATTTATCACTTGGATTTAAAACCTGAAAACATCATGTACAATGATGTAGAAAATGTAAGTGATATAAAATTAATTGATTTTGGAGCAGCATTACAATCTCAAGGTCCTGAAAAAGATCTATTGTCGTCTAAGCGTTATGGAACGCACGGATATATATCACCTGCAAGACTTCATAGAATCGGTCTAAAAAAAGAAAACCGATTAAATAGTCCAAACGCAATGGATGATTTATGGAGTTTAGGAATAACACTAATGAAACTTATTTTTATAACATACGAAATGACTACAAAAGGGAAATATTTTTTTTCCAAGTTTCCGCATGATCCAAATGTAGTTCCGAGAACTTATTATGATTATAATGCCGCTGTTTTAGTACCTACCGAAAAAGCATATGAAGAAATTCAAACAACAACATTACCCGATTTCACAACCGGATTTTCTCAAGAATGCGTTGATTTCTTGAGGCGTATTTTCGAGACTGTTTCCATAAACAATAATGAAGTGATATTAAGAGAATCCTATTTCACATTGAGCGCAAAAGAATTACTAGAAGATCCTTGGTTGAATAATGGCGGAGGAAAAAGAAGAACCAAACGAAAAAATAAGAAAAGTACCAATAAAAAAAAGAAGAAGTCCAAGAACACCAAAAAGCGTTCTTCGAAAAAACATTAATTTCCATAAATAAATAGTGTGCTACTTATTTATAGAATGGTAAAATTAACGAAATATATTAGTATCCGTATTTTTATGATTAGTTTAGCAATTGGTATATTCGTTGTATATCTGACTACAGATACAACTCGTACCATTTATATTTATCCCACACCTGAAAATGTGGAACTCATGTTATACAGAGACAAAGCAGACCAATGTTTTGCTTTTGAACAGGAAGAAGTCTCATGTCCAAGAAATCCTATGAATATTGAAAAAATACCAATTCAAGGATAATTTTTTGATTGATCATAAAATAGTGGGTTTATATATATGAACTTTAAACGATTACTAAATACATCTTCCGGTAAAATTATTATTTCTATCATGTTAGGGTTTGGATTAGCAACTATTTTTCGTAAAACATGTAAAGATAAGAATTGTTTAACATTCAAGGGACCTATTTTAGGAGATATTGACGGAAAAATTTACAAACACGGTGAAAAATGTTTCAAATATAGTCCGAACTCAATGTCATGTGATAAAAATAAAAAGATCGTTGATATCGAATAATGCGATTATAATAGTAACATTAAATGTGTACTATTATATAGTTTTTTTATGGAAAAATCCACTACAAGTATTGCTGAATTACCTCAATCATCCGGAATACAGAATTTACGTCCATCAGTACAAATACCTCAAGTATCTCATGTCCAAGAACCAAACCAAAATTTACCCGTTTCTACACAGCAAATTTCAAACGAATTTTATGGACAGGTTTCCGGACAAGCACAATATACACAGCAACAACAGTCACAAATGGGCGAGGATCAAATAAATTACCAACCCATAAATTTACATCCAAATCCATATGGAACACCTCAAGTAACACCTGAGGGACTACCCTTGCCCAAATCTTCGCCACAACGCACTCAAAATGCTGTACCGGAAGAAAATTATAATGTTGAAAATATGCCCCAACAAGGTTTGCCGTCACGTGATATACCCATGGATACTCTTGGATACCAACAAGACAGTGAAATTAAACCAAACCACATACCAAGTGTGAAATTAACTTCTGATTATATTCGAGATTATGAAAATGCGAATGAAGAAGAATTGAAATTACATAAACAGAAAAAATATAGACAGGAAACCGCACATGAAGCTATTAACGATTTTCAAGTACCTATTTTAGTTGCGGTATTGTATTTCTTATTTTCGATGCCGATTGTCTCTACATTTATGCGAAAACATTTGACTTTTTTGAAAATATACAATGAAGATGGAAATTTTAATATGATGGGACTTATTTTCAAAAGTATATCTTTCGGTAGTTTGTTTTATTCGATGAACACTATTTCAAACAAATTAAGTAATTTGTAAACGGATTTAAACATTCCTACACAGTATTATCAGTCTAATGGGAGCAGAAATATTTTTGGTAGTCATTTTTGTAGTTTTTTTAACATGTATATGTTTTGTACTTTTCGAATGCGAATGTTGTCAATTTGGCGAAGATGAAACGCAACCTATGTCGGAAAATGAAAATATAGAACTTTGAATGTTTATAATGTATTGAATATGTATTTTTATCATCATAGGTTATATGATGATAAATGTCGAAGATTTAGAAATTAATCAGATATGTTTATTGAAAAACAAACAACAGGGAAAATTAGTAAAAAAAGTGAAATTTTCACAGGGCGACCAGGAACAAAATGTATATTACGCATTACATTTTGAAATTGATAATAAAATTCAAACATCTATTTGCGGTTGGGATGATAAAATAACATTACGATGAAGAAACGCTTTTATACATTTTAATATAATTTTTTTCATCAACAGTTAATTCATACCCAAATTCGTATGAAGTATCAATCTTCTCAATATTATAATCTTGAATATTCATTTTTTTCATTATAGTTTCCAATTGATCTTTAATATAGGTATTTTTTACTACTTCCCCGTTACAATTTACACGGTGTGCCAGTTTAAACGTCCGTTTATCACTGTTAGTAATTTTTTCATCATGGGATGATTCAATAGCACCGCGAAGTAATGATTCCATTTTAAGTTGTCTTTATTGCGATTTTTAATTACATAATAATAAAAATCAATTTTATATACTTTCACATGTATGAAAATAATAAAAAATACAATATCCGCGAATATACTATTTATGATATGTCATTGGGTCTTACAACATGAGAGAATTTCTTCACAATACCTATAAATACAGCATCTTTAAATAGACTAGGTCCGTTATCACGTTTTATTTCCGTAACTTCTACTTCATCATCTTTATCATTTATATAGAATATTCTTTCGCCCTTTTTCTTTGGTGAATCACAATCCCGACATTTATTTTTGTATTGCGTTTTAGAGTACCATCCGTATAATAATTCCATTTTATCTTGGGTTATGTTATATATCTATATAATAATATAACAAAATCAATTTTATATATTGTTCATATAAAATTGAAGAAACTATGTTCATGTTATGAATAGCAATAATAACACGAATAAAATGGGTAATATACATTCCAATAACATTGTTAATGAAAACCAAAACTGTCTAATTTGCTGGGATGAAATCGATCATATTGAATTAGTTCAATGTATACGTTGTAATATTCATTTACACGCATATTGCGAAGAAACGTATCGAGGAGGGAAAGGATATTGTAAATGCCCTCATTGTCAACAAATAGGGACTTTGGGTGTATCCGAAATTGTAAGGAAATCTAAAGATAAAGAAGTGCCTGTTTGATAAAATATTTAAAATCCTCTTAATAAATTGCGAAAACTAAGACGTCGTTTTTTTGCTGTTTTGTTTGAAGATTTGCCTTTTAATTCTTTCTTGGACTCTTCTTTTACGGATTTTTCTTTTAATTCTTTCTTGGACCCTTCTTTTCCGGATTTTTCTGTTTTTTCGTTTTCATCGATTGTATCTGGTTTTTCATCTCCGGGACTATATTTGAGGAAATATTTTTCATATTCTCCGGACCCCTTCGTTTTCTTTAGTTCAAGGAACCTTGTTGTTTTTTTGGCGCGTATATTTTCCATAGTTTCTTGTTTTCCAATACATTTCGGACCAAATCGTTTCAACAATCCGCGTTGTGACAAACGATTGCGTTGTTCCAATTCAAACAAATACTTGGACATACATAAAATACGATCCACGTAATAATAGTCTGTTTTTGCATAAGTAAATGCCAAATAAAAACTCATAATTGTATCAATTGTACCAACATTTATTTCCTTTTCTTGGACATTCAAAACATTATAATTGTGACAAGCAATAGGTTTATATATAAATCCCAAAATTTCGTTCTTGTATCTAATTTCAATATGTTCGGGAATGATTTCGCCAATAGGATCATGTTCAATAACCTTTACGTTTTTATATCCTGCGTCTTCTAGACGTTCCACAATAATGGTCGAACATTCCTTAGGATTTTCAGCAAGTACATCAAAATCGGGTATTTTATCTATAAATTGTTTATCTTTCTTGGACATGTGTCGAGAGTATAGACTTGCGGCATAACCACCAAAGAAAACTACTCCTAAATCAATAAACGTATCGCGCATAATAAAATAGATTTTTTCAGAATCATTTTTGGTTTCATCCATTTTTCGTAAAAAATCCACCTTTTCACAGTCATATTGGATTTTCATAGGATGATGTTTATTTAATAAATTCAGGCGTTTCAAAACTTTTTCCCAACGACTAATGTCGCCTGCTGGACGAGATAATTCTAAATACATACCCATGCGTAAAAAGTTTGGGGGCACATATTTAATTCCCCCCACTGAAATACATTCTTTGGATAATGAATCAAATAATTCTTTATGAAGACTCGTAATATCGGCCATAGGAATAAAATTGACAAAAACTTTATATGTACCATCATGAACGCCTGATTTGGCTTCTACTTGTTCATACCCTTCTTTATAATAAATATCAGCTAGTTCTTTTGCGTGAACTAAAGCATTATCAGAATAGAAATCATAATCGGGTATTTCATACTCTTTGTTATAAAATTGTGCGTGTTTGGGTAAAATATTATTAATTGCCGTTCCACCGTAACACAAAAGTTTCTTTGTTTTCAAGAAATTTTCCACAATTTCAATCATTTTCTTGATTTCATCACTGGACGCGAGTTTTTGACCCGAAATTTTTTCATTGCTGTCTACTGCTTGACGCAATATTGCTAATTCACACTCATCAAATGACATTTGATTGGTACATTCATTTGGAATGAATTTTGTCTTGGATGTATTTTTCATAAATGTCTTTTTTTTTGTTTTATTTTTTCCCATTTATATAATAACCATAAAAAAGTATTATATAAAATTATTCGTATACGTTTACTACATTTTCGATCCGCAAAAATGCGCTCTTCTTTTTGGCAAAGATCTCTTCATACACGCGTAAATTCGAATCGTTTACGTAAAATGCTTGGGCAACTACTTGAACACCATACTGTCGTATTAAATAATCAGTATCTGAATTTTTACTTGCCCCCCAAAAAGATGTGTTTGGAAAAACAATTCTAAATAAGTATACTCCCGGATCTGGCGGATTAATCGGTTGGTATGTGAGATCACTTTGACTGTATGTTCTAACCGTTTGAGAATTACTGACTAAATTAATGACATTTGTTAAACTATAGCAGTCGGTATTATCAGGAGCACATGTGGCATAATTTTGAAATCCAGGGGAAGAATGTTGGTCAACTATGACTACGATTTTGCCAAGAAAATCAGTCACTTGACTATCTAAATTTACAGGAACGGCACTTCCGTCGCTTTCGGTATATAATTTGGGTCCAAGACCCCCCTTTATAATTTGAGCAATCTTAGAGTAAGCAGTTGAATCATATGTCTTGATGCGTAAATGTAAAAACAGAGGGTCTTCTGAATTAGGAGATATTTCGGAAAAAGCATTTGATAAAATAGTAGAGCAAACGCCCGAAAACGAAACGGCTGGCGCTTCAGACGTAAATGTTTCTAAAGATTGTTTGTTAGTACTATATGCAACAATAGGAATATTGTCTTTCATATATATCTCGAAGTCCAAGAACCGACAACCCTTTGATAATACGTATTTTATCATATTCAAATTCATAAATCCATTTGTGTAAGCACTATTGGACGACGACTTAATCACAAAATTACGTAACGCATTATCATCTGAAGCACTAAAACTGGCATTTTTAATAGCAGATGTATTTGTGGTCCCTTCTATTTTACTTAATTGCGCACGCTGTGTGGAATTGGGAGTATCTTCATACGGGAGGGGTTTAGACGTAGGATCCTTGTCTTTATTTTTTGTAATCATGGAATACATGAAATACACGACTAATATTAATGCTCCTATAATTAAAGTATAATCAATCATATTTTGTAGAAGGTTTGACATTCTATTATATAAAACGTAGATAAAGTAATTAAAAAATATAGACATTTACTATATATTAAAATGCCCGGGGGTCTATTAAATATAATTTCTGTAGGGAATGCTAATTTGTTTTTAACAGGAAACCCATCGAAAACATTTTTCAAAGTGACTTATTCTAAATATACGAATTTCGGACTTCAAAAATTCCGACTGGACTTTGATGGACAACGTGAATTACGATTAACTGAATCTTCTAAATTCACGTTTAAAATGAAACGTTATGGTGATTTATTAATGGATACTTATTTGGTTTTGAATTTGCCTGATATTTGGAGTCCGATATGGGAAGCAAATTCAGATACAAATAGTCCTTATTACACAAATGATCAATATTCACCCTATGATTTTAAATGGATTGAAAATTTAGGTGCTCAATTGATTGAAGAAATTGAAATTATTGGTGGTTCACAACTTATTCAAAAATATTCGGGACAATATTTGCGAGCAATGGTAAGTCGTGATTTTACAAAAGAGAAAAAGGAATTGTTTGACGCCATGACCGGAAATGTACCTGAACTAAACGATCCCGGAAACAATCCACATCGCACATTTACATCACCTTATAAAACAAACACATATCCATCAGCAAAACATACTACTAACACAAGTGGTGCCGAACCGTCTATTCGTGGAAGACAGTTATATATTCCATTAAATACATGGTTTACTTTAGATAATCGATGCGCATTTCCTTTAATCGCACTTCAATATCAGGAATTAACGATCAATGTGACATTAAGACCCATGTATCATCTTTTTCAAGTAAGAGATGTATTTAATAGTGCTGATGGGTTCCCATATGTTCAAATTAATCCGGGTGCCGATCAATTCCAAATGTATCGTTTTTTACAAACCCCACCTTCAACTGATCTAACAAGTGGAAATTATTCGAATAAATTGAATACATGGAATGCCGATGTTCATCTGATGTCAACATACTGTTTTTTGTCAGAAGAAGAGCAGAAAAAATTTGCCGCGCAAGATCAAATCTATTTAGTAAAAGAAATACACGAATATGATTTTTTGAATGTAGTTGGTTCGAATCGTGTAAAATTACAATCTACAACGGGTATGGTTGCCGATTGGATGTGGTATTTTCAAAGAAACGACGCTTTTATGCGAAATGAATGGTCGAATTATACAAATTGGCCTTACAAAAACCATATTCCATCGAATATACAATTAGATAATACAAGTAATTTGTATATTACAGGCGATTATAGTTCGGCAAACAATCGTCCTATTTTAGAAACATTTGGACTATTATTTGGACCAGATTATCGCGAAATTTCTATGCCTCGTGGAATTTACGATTATGTTGAAAAATATACTCGCACTCGAGGTTTTGCTGAAGAAGGGTTATATTGCTATAACTTTTGTTTAAATACAAGTCCATTTGAATATCAACCCTCTGGAGCAGTAAATACTGGGCGATTTAAAGACATTGAATTCGAGTTTAATACATATAGTCCACCGATTGATGTTGATGGAGCAACAGTAAGTATAGACTGTGACGATAGTGGTGTTCCCCTAACTGTATCGTCTAAACCGTCATGGGCGCTTTATGTATATAATTATAACTTACATGTATTTGAAGAGCGTCTTAATATATTATCATTTGTAAGTGGAAGTTGCGGATTGACATATGCACGTTAAGAGTGTGTTCGAATAATTGGGTTATTTATCATATTCTATTATATACCAAATATACAATAGAATATGTCATCGTGGAAAAAATCATGGGATCATAAAAATAAGGAAGAAGTTGTATCAAATGACGATATAATGGTTTCGGCAATGAAAAAAAAAATGAAAAAAATTATTAAGAAACGCGAAAATCCAAAAAATATTCCTGAATTTGAAGATTTATATGATCGACCACAAATGTCGAATGTAGTAGAAGGATTTCATGTAAATGAATATTTAGAAGATGTGAAAAGAAAAGTAGATAAGAAAAAAACACCTGAAATGTTGGACCAAGAAAAAACAAAGGATCAGGAAAGCGGTGTAAAAAAGGAATTAGATCGACTATCAACTCGCGCAGGAAGTGCTTATAATAAAGATGGTATTGATAATTCGATTGATTCATTAACAAACCAACTAGGTAGTTCCGTGGATAGTTTATCAATGTTACAAGATCCTAGTGGCATGGCGTCGAGTATGGCTAGTGCATACTCAAGTAAGACAAGTGGAGCAAAAGATGCTGCTGCAAATGTTAGTAGTTCTGTAAAAGAAAACACAGGTGGATTACAGAAAACAATTGACGCGGCAAGTGAATCTGTAACTTCAGTCGTAAAAATATTTGCTAATTTTCTTATCATAATTGGTAAAAAACTACAAATAATACGAATAAAAATAAAACTTTTTATGTTAAAAGCAAACAAATATGTAACACAATGTGTTGATCGAATGGCAAACGCATTAACACAAAATACTGCCACTCAAAAAGAAATAGATATTTTTCAAGACCAAACCCAGAAATTTGTTACACTGTTATTGGTTTGGTATTTTGTATATAACTGGTATTATATCATTTTCTTTTTAGAAGAGGATGACGATGTTCGTTATAAATTAGAATTTGGAGAATTACGAAAGGTAAGTAAATATTTTTATGGATTCTTCGGACCTGCGTTAAAACCACTTGAATTATTCAACAAAGGTCTTTTATCTTTATCCATTATAAAAACGCATGAACGATTTGGACTTTATACAAGTGTGATTATGATTCTTATGTTTTTAATATTTTATGTATTGGTGGAATATAATTTTCAAACAGTGTTGTTACAAGATTTTTTCTCTGCGATGAATGGAACCACAACTATGTCAATATTATCCTTATTTAATATTATTGTAATTATGTATTTTTCATCATCGTGGTTTTTTGGCGGTATGGATGATGGAAATTTGGAAATGACAAAATTAATAGTTGACGCTATGCAGGGAGGAGTATGGACATTGTTCTTTTCCATTGTTTTGTTTATATTAGCATTCATTGGTTATTATATGTGGATCTTTGCTGTAAATATACCTATGAGCATGGTATTGCTTACCGGTTATTTGGTTACATATACATTTTGTGGAGTATTATTTTATGAAGGGTTTGGTATGTTTGAAATATACGCAGGTATTTCCGATTCATTAGACTCAATATCTCCAGATTTAACTCCAGAACCATGTAAACCTAACTCACCCTTTATGTCATTAATGTGGTTCAAAGAAACGTTTCAATGGATTATTGATATATTAGGAAAAGGTGTGAATTTCTTTTCCACAAATATGTTTGAAGTAATTATTCTTCTAACACTTCTTGGTGGAATTGGTATATATAGAAAAGAATGGACAAGTGCGACTGAAGGAAAAGTGGGAACAAGTGTTTTTCAAGCAACGAACCTAAGTTCTGTGTTTAAAAATTTATTTGCTTGGTTAATACTGATTAATATTTTACTGATTATCTTATTGAGTATGTTTTTGTATAATAAATGGAAATTATTAAATAACATGGAAACATCCATGAAAACAGATAGTTCTATGTTAAATCAAACTGCTCGATCACGTATGGCAAGTGCGCGGGGAGATACTAGTGCTCCAGTTATATCGAAAACGAAAACAAAGGCGTTGAAACGAAAAATAGAAAAACAAGAATCCAAATCAGCAGAAGACGCGACCGAAAAAGAAGAAGACGCGACAGAAGAAGAATCCAAGACAGAAGACGCGACAGAAAAAGAAGAAGAAAAACCTAATACAGAAGAAAAACCTAATACAGAAGAAAAACCTAATACAGAAGAAAAACCCAAACCAGA
>Ga0209534_10003926_pt1 | contig 13928 bp, 16 predicted proteins | sample COG_07_FD_184751 | JGI IMG/M metagenome (GOLD analysis project Ga0209534, IMG submission 184751) | Pelagic Microbial community sample from North Sea - COGITO 998_met_07 (SPAdes) (version 2) | ecosystem: Environmental > Aquatic > Marine > Neritic zone/Coastal water | place: Helgoland, sampling...
CTTAAAATGAATCAGGATGTTTTTGACCAAGTTCATAAGATTTAAAGAACAAATTTTGGCTAGTTTGTTTAAATCCATGGTTACAAGTTTTCAAAAGTAATTCGAGTAATTTTCATTACCCACAACACTAACTACAATACTCTGACCAATGAATGGTAAGCTGAAAGTGTGCTGTCATTGGTTAATAAGGGCATATTTTCCCAAATTGCTGTCGCAACCAAAATACGATCGAACGGATCTCGATAAATAAAAGGAAGTTTTATGGCCTCCATCGCATGTAAAGCAGAGATTTTTATTTCTTTATAACCATTCTCAATCAGACCGTCATGTAATTTTTTCGAGCTAACTTTAAAATCCTTTTTCCCCAAACTCTCTTTTATAGATATTTCCCAAATACTTGCAGAACTAAAATACAAATGGTTACCTGAATCGGAAAGTAAACTAGCTAATTCAGATGAAAATTTATGAGGTGAAATTGCAGCCCAGATTAGAATATGGGTATCTAAAAGAAAGTTCACTTATTCTCGTAAAACATACTTTCAATCTCACTTGAACCCATAGAATTAAAATTATCAGGAACCTTTCCTTCACCGAGCATAAACCCTAGCCTTTTAATTTCTTTAGGTTCTTCAAACTTTTCAACTTTCACAATTGGCTTCCCTGCCTTAGCTATCAGGAACGGTTCACCAGCTGAAGCTTCACGCACTAACTTAGAGAGTTGAGTCTTGGCATCATGCATATTTATAATTTTCATAACTCTAGTTTAGTCAACGAACTAAGCTAAGTAAAGTGATTTTGCCATTTAATTAAAAACACTCTTAATTTTAAAGTCTTTAATGCTATAATTTTGCTGTAGTTACAGAAAAGAAGCGGAATCTACAATTTGGTCAAAGTCTGAATCTTTAAATCAGTTAAAACTCATGAATTTCGATGATCTTATAACTCAACCAACTTCCCCTTCCCTTCAATAGACTCTTCGCACCCTCGTTGGATGGAATCCATTAGTTCCTTATTGGATAATATTTCATCATTTTCAAAATCATCTATATACTCCTCTTCCTCAATAAATCGCAAAGCAGCATTTTCTATAAAATTGGAAATTGAGCGGTTATCGCATTCCGCCAATTGCTTAAATATTTGATAATTATTTCCCTGTAATCTCAATGTGATTGTTCTAGTCATGCCTTAAAAATAAAAGAAATGAAATAAAAAGAATGCTTTCGTGTTTACTTTATTGATGCGTTTTTAAACAATTCGGCCAAACCTAACAACCGTATTATTATCGAACTGTTGACGGGGCAGAAATTGACCTGATTATCGAATCTGCTAAAGGAATACTGCCTATAGAAATAAAATTTACTTAAAAGATAAATTGACAATACTTAATACACTGAAAGATTTTATTGATACCACTTTAAGACCTGATTCAACCAAGATAAGAGAGTCTTTATATTTAACTTAAGTATTTTTTGAAAAATGAAATGTTTGTTTTGATATTTTTAATTTGAGAAGAACCAAATAAGCACGCATCTAGACCTGACGTAGAAGAAATAAACTTTATTGCTTCCTCCGGTTGCAAAGATCCAGATGCAAAAATTGACATTGCAGTTACATGGTTTGAGTCATGCTTTAAAGTACTCAACACATTTTCCTTCGTAGGATTCATTCTAAATCCATTTTTATTAATATTTGTGCAGATTCTGTAAGGAAAATTAGGAGCAGCTTTAGCTAACCTGTCACAAAGAAGTGGATAATTCATTGTTACAAAACCAACTTCGCTACCGTATTTTCCTGTAATATGTTCAGCAAATTCAAGGAGTAAATCCTCCATGCCTAACCCAAGCAATAAATCAGTAACAAGATTTTGTAAATAGACGCATTTTAATAAATGTGAAGGGATTTTTTCCAATTCAGCATCCACAAGGGACTTCATTATATATTTAGCATTACCTGTGAGCAGACCGCTTACTCCATTACACATAAACGAGAATAGATTGGAGTATGAGAATTGGGTAACCGTTTTTAGTACTCCATTTTCTGTTACGGAATCAGCATACTTGTGAGCATACGGCAAACAAGGATATAAAGAATAATGCTCAAACTGTTTAGATCTCCCGATATCCTCTAGAACCGGTAAGATTTTTTCATGCGTGGTAAACATAAAGGAAGAAATGCCAAGATCTTTGCACTCAGTAAGAAAGCTAAAAATTTGGGACTTATCACCAAACTTTGAAGAGTTTTGTCTTCCCAATTCTTCCGATCTGTGGTTGACGCCGAGAAACTGATTATCGCCTAAAATTAATTCAGTCATTTCTACTTCGAATTTGATTGATGATAAAATCGACATGAGATGAACTTTCAAAATCAGCAGAATTATTAGAAGGAGTTGCTCCCTTAATACTATTACCGAATTCGATCAGTTGCTCGGAGAAGTCTTCGCCTCTTAAATAAAACTCAGTATTTTGTATGTCATCAGTAACAAAAATTTCGTTTGTTCCAGATTTAATTCCAAGATTGGCGCTATCAATTGATGTTGTTACCTTGATTTGCTGTTTGTTAACTCGAAGTTCTCCCTGATCACCTTTAATGATTAATTCATTAAATGCTTTTCGGTAATCTGGCTTGCACCAATTTACATCTAGTCTCCCTTCTACACCATTATCATGACTAAAATTACTGTTCACATAATCATCAGCAGAAACGGAATGAATAGAACCTAATTTTGACTCGCTCACTGTCTTAATATTACCAAAAAAGAAGACGCATAAATCAATGCAATGAGACCCATAATCAAACAAGCAACCCCCACCCTTACTTATGTCGTTTCGCCAAGATGATGACTTACCAGAGGAGACAACATTTCCATACATCATATTTTCATAGGAAGCTATATTACCTATAGCACCTTGGGTAATTAGATTCTTTGCTCTTATGAAAATTGGATTAAAGCGGTTAACATAACCTACCTGATTAGTTAAGTCTTTTTGAGAAGCAAGATCCTTTAGTTCCTCACTTTGCGAATGATTGATGGTAAGTGGTTTTTCTACAAATACATGAATGTCATTTTTGAGAAAGTATTTCACTATAGCGAAGTGCGAGAAATTTGGTGTGCTTATTATTACTGCATCAGTTTTTCTCAAATCCAATTTTTCAATTTCATCATAAACATTAAAATACCTTGAAATAAAATGCTTGGTAAGCTTTTGCTTATCAACGATTGCATTGACTTTGAAGCAATTGAGGCCGTTAGCAATGGCGAGATGAGAAAGACCCATTTTGCCTAACCCAACAATAGAAACTCTTAAGGTCATAATAAACTATCTAGGTATTTTTGCATAAAGAATTTTTTAGGTTTGTGCCTATCAAATACCAGGGATTCGATTCGAGAAATTGCATCTTCTAGGGTGCTGAGGTCTTTTATGCAATGCCCAAGATTATTATCTTCAATGTATTGAGCTAAATCTAATTGATGCTTATCTGTTCTAGAAATGTTTGGTACAACTATAATTCTTTTGTCTAGCTCTAACAAGCGGAAGACTGTACCTGCACCTGCGTGACAAATAACTATTTGAGCACCACTGTAATAATCTTCAATATTATCTACAAAATCTATAACATTAAACACATTGGGTCTCTTTTTAGAGGGTCCAACTTGGCAAGTTATTCTACTTCTAATAGATTCAGGTAAGCAATCTATTTGATCAAAAAGTTCATCAAATAGCGTAGATCCAACAGTAACAAGAATATCAACATCAGTCTTTTTAAGAGTAGGGCACTTCTCTACTTTACTCATCAGCTGTCCGCAAAAAATTGCATTGGGATAGATTGATTTTGATTCGACATTCTGCACAAACATAAAATCTGCCAGAAGATTACAAAATATCCCAGTGTAAGATTTCATGTGAAACCTACATGAGTTTTCAAAGTATAAATATTTAAACCCAAAAGTCTTTGATCCAAAGAGAAATGGTAAAGAAAAGCCGGGACCAGTGGAAATAAAAGTCAGATTGCGATATCTCCTAAAGATGTAAAAAAATGTTGAGAGAGACTTTAAAATACTAAATGCAGAACCAACGATAGAATTACTGTAATATTCCCTAAGCCTGGAAATCTGAATATCTTCAACTAAATTAGCTCCATTGAGATCAATTAATCGTGATTTCTCTTCTCTAACAACAACTATATTTTTATCTCTTAGGTTAATAGATTCACATAAGTAGCTCATTTCAACCTCATGCCCACCGTAACCATAAATAAGTACCAAATGTGGCTTCATCCAAATTTTATAGAATCAAAATCGATTCTTTGTATATGCGGTAACGCAGATTCTCTCGATGCATTTTTTAAAAAGCCTCCCTTACTCGAAAGATGATCACCCAATGCACGATAGGATGCCTCACTAAAAGTAGTTGTTGGAGGTACCCATGATTTACCTGCCCTGTAATTCCTAATAAAATGATTACCATCACCCTTTGCAGTATTCAATTTTGACGACTTGGATATTTGGTAGTTCTTGAAATTGTGATCAACACCATACAAGTACATCTCATTTATTCCCATATGCATTGCAATTTGAGCTGCAAACAAAAGTGTCGCTCCACCATTACCAATCGATTTTGAAATATTGGATGAAGGCATGAAAGGTCTATTCCTATTTAACCTAATCCAAATCGCTGAATCATCCTTATGAAGGTAGGGACGCGGATTTTTCGTCATACCAAAGAAAGAGTTTTGCCTATTTTGAATTGCAGATTTTGATATCTCCATACCAAAATCTTTAATCATGTAATCATCGGCAGAAACAATGTATGTTGGCCTGAAAGATGTATCTCCATAGCATAGGTGGAAGCGATTACAGCAAAAAGTAATTTCGTCTTTTAATAGCTCTAAATCAGATAAACTTACACTAGGTCCGTTACCGATGAGAAAACAACGTTTACCTCCATTAATGAGATGAAGTTGAGAGATCTTTTGCTTTATTTCTGAATATCTAGAAAACTTTTCATTTGAATAATACGATATAGAATTCAACAAAAGATTGGGAGTAATCAACAAACGGTTAAAAACTCTTGCAAATAGTTTAGTGCTCATTCCTACCGTAGTGAATACCTAAATATGAAAATATGAAAAAAAAGGATAAAACTCCCATACTACTTGCAGATAGATAAAAATTAAGTAGATATTGAATGATTAAAGATAGAGATATCTGATTAGATAGTTTTGATCTATGCTGATAGATTTTTCTATAAAGAAAAAATAATATCAGTAAGTACAATAATCCAAGAAACCCTACTTGTGCAGTTACATTACCGAATCCGCTTTCTCCACCATAATCTCCATTCATAGTTGAGACCCCTAGTGATCCTCGATTACCGGCCTTTCCTATACCAAAACCTAGTGGATGATCTGCAAGTAAAGTAATTCCTGAATAAAACCCTTTAATGTGAGAAAAAGATCCATGTAACTTATCAGTATTGTGTGATATGTATTGAGAGAGAAAGAAGAGTAATATAGTCCCTAAAATAAGGAAAGCTGGATGATATAATCTAAACAACTTTTGGAAAAGTACTAATATGCATCCAACAATAAATAATTTAGAAAAAGTCAAAAAGCCGCAAATTATAGATAATGCGTAAAGGAAATATTTTCTTTCATATAGAAACAGAGTAGAGCAAAATAAAATAAATGCAGCAAAAGTAGTAGGTTCCAAACTCAGTGATATCATTCTTCTTAACTTATATCCTAGAAAAGCAATACTATCACTGGTGAAGAGTCTTCCACCGGAAGTAAACGAATCCAATTCTGAACTATCTTGAGTTGCATTTAAGTTCCAATACAAATTTATATCGATTAATGTTTTCCAAATAAAATTTGTATTAAAGTATTCAAATAAACCGAAGGTTACCAAAACTAGAAAGTTAGCGGTAAGAAATCTTGAATAAATTTCAGATTCTTTTAAATCAAGTTTTAAATTCATAAATAAAGTAAAGATTATGAGTGGCAGAGCTAATCTTCTAAAGTTGTAAACTCTATTAAAAAAGGATTCATCAGTAACAATAAAATATATACTTAGTAATAATAAAAATAATAAAATATATTTATCCAACAGTATTTTGTAATTTCTTTTCTGAATGCATAATAAAAGAAAAAAAAGAGCAATGATTACAAAAAGATCCTTAGAAATAGGGAAATATTTAGCATGTGGTGATATATTTACAAGCAAAGCAGTTAACAGGTTCACATATAGAATCACTAGTGTCATTCCGATAATAATATGTAATGTTTTAATCAATTGAAATTATTTTAGATTACATCTTCACTGTCAAAAAGCATCTCTAATACTTTTCAATAAAGATGTATTACCGGACAAAAATGTTTTAAAAGGATAAAGGAATATATATATCAAGCTAAGCATTTTAAATACATTTGGCACATCCCAAAACACTAAGAATTGTCTGTAAAACTTCAATTTATCAATAATTTTCTTTTTATAAACAGGATTATGTAACTTTCCCCACTCCACAAAAAATCTATGTTTGATAAGATAATACTTAAATTTTTTTTCTGATTTAAACTTAGAAAGTGCTATTTTTCGGAATTTCAGATCCTTTAAAAACGCTTTCGTTATTACTTCAAAGAATTTATTTACCCGTGAATCCGAATAAAACCTAGAACTTTGTTGAGTGGATGATTCTCTTCTGGAGAAAACAATGTTACTTGCAATAAAAACATGATCGCAATTTGCAAAAGCCTTACCATGAAAAATAGTATCTATGTATAATCCGGTAGGGTAACCTGCAAAACTGAAACCTTTAATTTTCTGATATAGTTTTATATGAAAGACTATTAAACTTAAATGGTCTTGAATCTTATGATTGAAAAATAACTCAAGAATCTCACGCTTCTGATAAAAGTTTTTGGAAGGTGAGAAACAACTCCCTTTAATTATATTATTTTCATCTATAATCTGGGTCCTAGTAAGATATAATGAATCTTCAGTTAGTTGATCAAAATCAATATCACTTAAAAATCCACTACCAATAACATCATCATCAGATAATAAAAAGATCCAATCATTTGAAGAATATCCTATAGCAAGTTCCCAAGATTTCTCCATGGGTTGAGTATTTGACTTAATACATCTCCATAGTACATCAGAATGATTAAAATACTTTGAATTTTCGTAACCATCAAATGATTGGTTGTTTACACTGACAATGATTTCTAAATCAAGGTTTCTTTGTATCTTGAAACAACTTTCAATTGCTTGATCAAGATACTTGGAATACCTGACAGTAGGTATTAAAATTGATAGTTTTAGTTTTATTATTTTATTTAAAGAAAAGTTATACTTGCTTTATGTCATCAAAAACAGTTTTTTTGATTGCATCATGCAAGTTGTACTCCTGTTTCCAACCAGGAACTATTTTACCTTTATCAAAAGGAATCATTACCTCTCTTTCTCTATAAGGTTGAGCACCCCATTTAATATTGAGTTTTAGTAAGGTTACTTCTTCAAACAAAGTTGCTAATTTTCGCAAACTTATTTTTTCGTCATTAGTAACTACATACTCTTTGTGTTGAAATTCATTTCTATCTTCAAAAGACAAATTTCTTACCAATAATATGTACGCATAAATAACATCTTTGATATAACTTATATCTAATATTTGTTCACCATTCGACATTTCCAATTGATTTCCGCTCTTAGCATTTTCGAGCCATAGATTAAAAATTTTTCGTCTAGGATCGTTAGGACCAAATGTATCGCTTAGTTTAATAGTGCTAAATATAAGACTAGGACAAACCTCAGTATAATATTTAGCGACTTTCATGAAAGCTTCTTTTGTTGCAGAATATAAATTTACTGGATTGTAATCTTCACAGTTAAAATGTTGCCAAAAAGTTCCAGTATTAATAAACCAATTTATATTGTTTTTTGTTGATGCTTCCAGAAGGTAAACACCGAATCTAATATTTGAAGAAATCAAATTTTCTATATCTTCACTTTTATGAGATGATAAAAATAAAGAGGCCAAATGTATAACACCATTAAAATTCTCTTTCTCAAAATATTTCATTAACTCACTTATCGATTCATCCCACCTGAATATAGATGATCTCAAATCGATATTCGTGGTATCACTTTCACCTCTTACAATACAGTGAACATCATATCCATTATCTAACAATGATGAGACAAGGTGTGTTCCCACAAAACCTGTTGCTCCAGTAACTAACACTTTAGCTTTATGCATTGTATTCGAAAGGGGTTTTAAAATCATTTAAAGTTGCAAAGGACATATCTCTTTTGGAAATGATTGGTGTTTCACAATTCCAATCGAAGTTAAAGGAGTCGTATCTTATTCCACAGTCATGATTGGGTGCATAGCAACTCGTCTGCAGGTATGTCGTGATAGCGTTATCCTCTAATGATTTGAAACCATGTGCTAGGCCACTGGGAATCAAGATCGCCTTTCCATTCTTTGCTGATAATTCGACGGAATAAGTTTCCCCATAAGTAGGTGAACCGTTTCTTAAATCCAAAACTACATCTAAGATTCTTCCTGCTGGCACATATACTATTTTAATATGATCATGGGGAGGACTCTGAAAATGCATGCCTCGAATGACATCTTTATGTGAGACCGAGTAATAAGTTTCTTTGATGTTAACATTAATGACATGAGATTTAAAAATCTCATCATTAAAAGTTTTAACGAACAACCCTCTATTATCATTCAGAATTTTCGCATTGATAATTTTGAGACCTTCAATACTTGTGTCTTCTATTATCATTATGATTTTTTGGAAGGTGAGTATTTTTCGGAATTACAATAGACTTGATCAAGATTGGTACGCTCAAATACCTCGAGGTGTCCACCCCTTGTCGCATTATATATTTTAATTCCAAACTTATCTGAATAATTTTTGGCAGTAGCATAAGCTTTTGACATCTTATCGATGGTTGCTGCCCATACTACTTCCCCGGGAGTTCTGTAGCCTTTGATAAAGTGTGTTTGTTTATCAGATTGCTCTATCATGACGCCATTTTCGTAGCTATCTTCTCCTTCATAAAAATGGTCGCAACCAATAATATAAATGGGATTAAGCCCAGTATATACAGCTATTTGTAAATTTTCATAAGTTATAGTTGCTCCTGTATTCATTCCTTTCGAAATATCAGAAGCAAAAAAGGATGGTTTCTCTGAATAATTATTATCTAAAGTATTCCAATATCTAATAGGTTTATTTGCACCGGTCTTATCAAGCTTATTAGCAATATGAACTAACTCTATATCATCATGAATAGAATCTTTAATCTTCTCCCAAACTAGGTTATCCGCAATTGTGAACAAGTTCGGTCTCCAATCTGTCTGGTCAAAAGCTAGATATATTTTATTGGATGCTATCGAAACAAAACCATGCTTTTTGATCTCAGTTAGGTCTTCGATTTTCAAACTTGGTCCATTACCTATCACAAATCCAGCTTGCCCTTTATATTTGTCCTTTAAACCTCTCCAATAATTCCTGTCTGGTAATGCTCTCGAGTATCGTAAATATCGATCCTGGAGACGGTCAGGAATAAGATCCCATCGGTAAAGATATCGTAACTTGCTTCTAAAACTCATTTACCCAAGACATCTTTTAGGAATTGTATTCGGATAAAAAACTACTTTTTTTCGTATATTCTATCAATTGCTTCCATCAGTTGATATGCCTGCTCAGAATTCCCATTGGAAATTTGCTTATTTTCGCTGATTGCATCGAAAAACTCCCTAATTTCCGAGTTCCATGAATTATTCGTTTCATACTTTATAATTTCTTCATGCCTGATATTTCCTGATTTGTCACCGGATTCATTATACTTTATGGCTAATTCTTCATCTCCATAAACGCCTGAACTTGTTTTCAAACCATTAAGCACTAGCGATCCTTTTTGTAAAAAAACCTCCAAAGAAAATAGATACCTCCATTGTGTCATTGTGGAATGTAAGGATGCACTAATTCCACTTTTAGTACTTCGCATTATGGCAAAAACATTATCTTCCAAACCATCCATTTTCCAGTGAAGGTTAGATGCGATGGAGTGCATTTCATCAAAATCTCCCGCAAAATGCAGGAAGAGGTCGAGCATGTGAATGCCTTGGTCTAGCATGATGCCCCCACCGGCAAGCTTTGGGTCAGCCCGCCATCCCTTAAAATAATCTGCGTCCACTTCCTTACCGTATCGACCCCGCATCCATAGTACTTTGCCTAATTCTCCACTATCCACGATTTGTTTCATCTTTTTAATGCTATCGTGGTGTCGATGGTTAAATCCATACATTAATTTCTTACCACTAGATGTTTCAATTGCACGAACCTCATCGACTTCAGCGGCATTAAAGGCAGGTGGTTTTTCCGAAAAAACATGCTTACCTGCAGTCAGTGCTTGCTTACAAAGTGGTACAATCCGATAGTTTGGGGTACAAATAAATACCGCATCAATTGAAGGGTCATTGATGATCGTATCCTCGTCCGGTGAAACCATGTAACTAGTGCCTTCGATCTTAGTCGTATCATAAACAGATTCGACTTGTCCCCGTGCACTCTGCTCAATCGCATTGGCACGAGTCCTGCCCATTTTACCAAACCCTATAATCCCACAGCTAATCATAATTTATTTTTTTCGCTTAAGGCTGCTCTTTACTTTTTAGATAGTTTCTTAAGTCCTGAGCTAACCCGGTTAAGAAATTCTCACAATTGCTTGATACATGCGGACTCATCAAAAAAGCATTTGGATGAAACTGTTTTAGTTTGCCCTCGTAGGGTTCTTCCCAAAATACGTCAAAAGCAGCCCGCAGCCTACCTGATTGTATCTCTTCGAAAAGAGCATCCTCATCAACGACAGGTCCTCTAGCTGTATTAACCAAAGCGGCACCATCCTTCATCCATGAGAGTTTCTCGGAATCGATAAAACCCTTGGTAGAATCCATCAGAGGAACATGTAGAGTGATAACATCCGATTTCTTTATTAAGCCTGGAAGATCATCCATTGAATTCTCTGCAGCATCAAAAGTTATAACTTCTACAGATGATTTTAATTTACGAGTTACATGCGAACCAATGTTGCCCTGCCCCAACACCAATACTTTTTTATTTCCGAGAAACCCACGCGATTGCTTCTTCCATCCATCAACTTCACCAATTTCGTTAAACAACATTTGGAAAACAAGATAGACCGCAAAATTCGCGGTTTCTTCAAAAATATAGCGCTTGGTGTCATCTGAGGGCATCCAAATCTCTATGCCTCTGGCAGCCGCTTCTTCGAAAGGTATATTATCAGTCCCTACCCCGCACTTGAATATAGCTTTTAACTTAGGCATTGAAGTAAGCTGAATCGGCTTACTTCCAATTACCGCAACCTCTGCTTCAGCAGCATCAACAGTTTCTAGAAGTTCAGGTAAAAGTTTATCTAGAGTGGATGTGTTTTTCCAAAAATTCAATTGCGTTTAAAAAGGATATTCTTTCCTTAGATAAGCCCATCAAGATGGCAACCAATAGCTTGGCGATGCATTTGTAAATCTAGGGTTGTCTACAGAAAGTAGAGATTCAACCATTTTGAAATCTTGCTCGTAACTTACTTTCACTGATTTGTTTGGATCCAAAGGGAGGAAAATACGATTGGTTCCGCAATACCCTCCACCGTAAGCCCTGTAGTTTTTCCTGAAGGTTTCTCCATTCCAGATGGTAACGGCCCAATTACATATATGAATCTTTGGGTTATTTTGACTAGGCTGAAGCGGACCAGTTGGATTTATGTTTATAAAATCCCCATCTTCTTTAGCCACCTGCATCGAAGTTTCCTCAGATGCAATCAAGGTGTCAGCAGATTGATTACTCTTGTAAAATTCAATAGCCTTGGAAACTTCTTTGTGGGTTATAAGGGGACAAACCGGGCTAATCATCAATAGAGTGTCGATATTCAATCGCTCAATTATATCAATAGTAAAATCATCCCCAGTTGCAGTATCAGAAGCAAGTGCAGGATCGCGATCAAAAATATTTACACCATATTCTTTGGCCAAAGCTCCAATCGTTGGGCAATCAGTGTTCACATAAATTTCATCAATGTCAGGGCAAGATTTTGCACACTCAATCGCATAAGCAATCATTGGTTTACCACAAAGCATTCGCAAATTCTTAGATTTCACTCTTTTACTTCCAGCACGGGCAGGAATGTGAGCAATTAATTTTTTAATTTCCATTAATTTCCTTCCTCTCGAAAACTCCTGAAGCATTCGGCAACTACAGACTTAAATTCTTCACTCGCTTCAACTTTTGTTAGAAACATATCCCCGAATCCTTTGGTTAATATGAGCCTGATGCCGGAACTTATATTTTTTTTATCTTTTTTGAGGTAATTTAGGTAAGTATCGATATCAATATCTGGAAACTGAGTTTGCTTTCTTACCTTGCACAATGTTCTGCTAATTCTAACACGAATCTTTTCATCGAGTAATCCAAGTTGCACGGAGACTGCATTTGCTATATCCATACCATATGAAACTGCAATTCCATGCGGAATAGAGTATTTGGTGTAACCCTCAATTGCATGGCCAAATGAGTGACCATAATTGAATATATTTCTTGGTCCTTCATCGAATTCATCAACTTCGATCATATTTTTTTTAATTTCCAAACTTTCGGCTATCAGACTATTTAAGCCAGAACCACGCCGCAGTGCGTCGTCAACGCTTCTTTCGTATCTTGCAAATGCGTCTTCATTTTCAACAAGAAAATAATGTGCCATTTCACCCAACCCTGAACATATCTCACTATCGTCAAGTGTTTCTAAAAAGTCAGTTGCAATGTAAATCTTGGCGGGAGGAAAGAACCCGCCTAACTGGTTCTTGTACTCTTCGAAATTGATTGATGTCTTGCTCCCTATGCAACTATCGCCTTGAGAAAGTAAATTGCTAGGAAAGAAAATCCAGTCAACACCTCGATACAAAACGGAAGCAATGAAGGCGGTTACATCCTGAGTTATCCCACCCCCAATTGCTATGAGACGATTGTTTTTCTTAAAACCACCCTCAATGAGTTGCAAGAGAAGGGGACGAACACCATCAAAACTCTTGCTTGATTCGACCGGCTTTATTCCAACTACATTAAAATTAGAAATGATCCCTTCTAAAGAATCTGAATATATTTCTCTAACATTTTCATCAACGAACACCCAGTCTCCATCTTTCAATTCTTTAGCTAATGGCTCGGAAATATTTCCCGTGAATTCAACTTGATAATTTTTGCGATATGAGGCTACTTCAAAAGATTTCACGGGCTATAAAAGTTTATAAAGATTTAAGATCAAAGGTTAATAAAAAAGGAAATAAGGGTAATAATAAAAAATCGAGTTTTGATCAAAATAATCAGATAATTGAAAATCCCCCATCAACTACGATGTTTTGTCCATTTATGTAGCGGTTCTCATCACTAAGCAGAAAACAAACTACTTCTGCGATATCCTGAGGGTCAGCCATTTTCTTCATTGGTACTTGATTTGTAAGCTCTTCCATCTGTTGTGGACTGAGTGATTCACGAGTCATATCAGTAAGAACAAACCCAGGAGAAACCAGGTTTACCTGAACACCACTGGACCCAACCTCTGCCGCTAAAGCACGAGTCATACCAACAAGTCCAGTCTTGGAACTAGAATAAAGTGAGCGGTGCGACTTGGTCACCTCGCTCCAGATAGATGCTATATTAACCACGCGGCCAGCACCTGCTTCGCTCATTTTCTTGATAACCTCACGGCAAATCAAATATGGTGCACGAAGATTTACGTCATGCACATAATCATAGTCTAATTCATCCACTAAATTTAGTGGTTTAATACGATTTACCCCAGCATTATTGACCAGACCAACAAACGGGCCTAATTC
>Ga0209534_10003946_pt1 | contig 13900 bp, 12 predicted proteins | sample COG_07_FD_184751 | JGI IMG/M metagenome (GOLD analysis project Ga0209534, IMG submission 184751) | Pelagic Microbial community sample from North Sea - COGITO 998_met_07 (SPAdes) (version 2) | ecosystem: Environmental > Aquatic > Marine > Neritic zone/Coastal water | place: Helgoland, sampling...
CGCATTGCTTTGTCTGTATTTTCTAATTGAGATCTCGTTTCAGAATTTTCAATCACAATTCCTGAGGGTGCATGTCTTAATCTTACTGCTGTTTCTACTTTATTTACATTTTGACCACCAGCTCCACTTGATCTCATTGTTTCCCAAGAAATTTCTGAGGGATTAATATTAATTTCAATAGTATCATCAACGAGTGGATAAACATAAACTGAAGCAAATGAAGTATGCCTTTTAGCATTACTGTCAAAAGGTGATATTCTAACTAACCTATGCACTCCGTTTTCACCTTTTAGCCATCCAAATCCAAAATCCCCATCAATTTCAATCGTAACAGATTTAATTCCTGCAACATCACCTTGTTGAAGATCCAATTCTTTAATTTTATATTTATTTTTTTCTGCCCACATTACGTACATTCTCATTAGCATTTGAGCCCAATCACAACTTTCAGTTCCTCCAGCTCCTGCAGTAATTTGGATTACAGCGCTCATTTCGTCTCCTTCACTGGAAAGCATGTTTTTAAATTCTATGTTTTCAATATGTTCTCTACATTCTGTGAAATGTTTTTCTAGCTCTTTTTCCTTGATATCACCTTCTTTGAAATATTCGAATAGAATTTCTAAATCTTCACATAATGTAACAGCCGTTTTATAATCTTTAACCCATTGTTTTAAAGATTGTAATTCTTTCATTACAATTTGTGCTTTTTTGGAGTCATTCCAAAAATCAGGATTAAATGTAGTTTCCTCTTTATTTGAGATTTCAATATTTTTAGAGTCTATGTCAAAGATACCTCCTTAACGATTTAGTTCGTTCAAGGAGATTTTTTATTTGATCAATTGTTACCATAAGAATTACAAAAATACATTTTAAATTAACTTTAAAACCACCTAATAAATTTTTTATATTTAAATTGTATAAGTTATAGGTCTTAAAAACTAAAACCCTTTTTAAAATTAAATATTTAATTTATAAATATGACAATAAATTTGATTAGTGATACTGTTACAAAACCATGCAATAATATGTTAGATTTCATGATGAATTCAAATGTTGGGGATGATGTTTTTAAAGAAGATCCAACAGTAAATGAATTAGAAAAAATGCTAGCTAAAATGTTTGGAAAAGAGTCAGCATTATTTTTCCCCTCTGGAACTATGGCCAATCAGACTGCTATTAAAATTCATACTGAGCCTGGTGATCAATTAATATGCGATAAATATGCACATGTTTACAATTACGAAGGAGGTGGTGTAAGTTTTAATAGTGGCGTTTCATGTAAACTTATAGACGGACATAGGGGTATGTTTACAAATGAACAAGTATTAAATTCTATAAATCCACCAGATTTCTATCATAGCCCTAAAACCTCATTAGTATGCGTTGAAAATACAACCAATAAAGGAGGAGGAGCTTGTTGGGATATTAATGAATTAATTAAGATAAAGGAAACTTGTATGGAACATAATTTGTTTTATCACTTGGATGGTGCAAGAATTTGGAATGCAATGGTCAAAACAAATACTAAACCAATTCAATATGGAAATATATTTGATTCAATCTCTATTTGTTTAAGCAAAGGCCTAGGTTGCCCAGTAGGCTCTGTTTTAATTGGTTCCAGTGAATTTATTAATAAAGCGATTAGAGTAAGAAAGGTGTTAGGTGGAGGAATGAGGCAAGCTGGGTATTTAGCTGCATGCGGAATTTATGCTTTGAATAATAATATTGAAAGATTAAAAGAAGATCATTTAAAAGCAGTTGAAATTGAAAAACTACTTTCAAAAAAACATTATATAAAGAAAGTAGAGGAAGTAGAAACAAATATTTTAATTTTTCAGTTAAAATCAAACTATGATTCAAATGTTTTTTTAGAAAAAATGTTAAAATCTGGTGTTAAGTTAATATCAATGGGAGATAATAAATTAAGGATCGTTACTCACAAAGATTATGATAATGAAATGCACCTAAAATTTATTGAAACAATCATAAATCTTCAAATATAAAATATGTTTAAAAATTCACTTTTTTTATTTGTAAGTATTATGTTTGCCTTTTCTTGTAATAATGAAATTAAACCTCCTTTGAAGAACTCAATTACCCCCCCGAAAGCAGAAAAATCACCAGTTTCATTTAAAAAATTTAATGATATTAGGATTGACGATTATTATTGGTTAAAGGAAAGAAATAATCCCGAAGTTATAGATTATTTGGAAAGAGAGAATGACTATTATGAGAAGATGACTTCACATACACAAGATTTACAAGATAAATTATTTAATGAAATTAAAAATAAAATAAAAGAAGATGATGAATCAGTTCCTTATTTTTTAAATGGATATTGGTATAAAACCAAATACGAAGAAGGCTTAGACTATCCAATATACACTAGGTATAAAGATTCTCTAAATAATAAAGAAGAAATTTTATTTGATTGTAATGAATTAGCTAAAAAACATGATTATTTTAATTTATCAAACTTTCAAATTAGTCCTGATAATAATATAGTTGCATATAGTACTGATACTGTATCCAGAAGATTATATTCAATTCAATTTAAAAATTTAGAGACTGGAGAAATTTATAATGATAAAATAATAAATTCTTCAGGAAGCTTTGCTTGGGCTAATGATAATTTAACCCTTTTTTATACAAATAGAGATGTAAATACGCTAAGAAATGATAAAATATTTAAGCATACTTTAAATTCCAATTATGAAAATGATGAATTAGTTTATTTTGAAAAAGATGAAACCTTTTACACTAACGTTTCTAAATCAAAATCAAAAAAATACATTATTATTTCTTCATACAGTACTTTAACCTCTGAATTTCAATTTTTAACAGCTGACAATCCTAATGATAGTTTTACACTTTTTAATAAAAGAAAAAGAGGGGTTGAGTATAGTATTAATCATTACAAAGAGTATTTTTATATTATAACCAACAAAGACAATGCATTTAATTATAAGTTAATGAAAACTAAAATCAATGATACCTCCAGTGGTAATTGGGAAGATGTTATTGAGCATAGAAAAAACATTTTAATTGAAGGTATTGACATTTTTAAAGATCATTTAGTTGTGAGTGAAAGAGTCAATGGTTTAAATAGAATAAATATTAAAAAATGGGATAACTCAGAAAACTATTTTTTAAACTTTGATAACGAAACTTTTAGCGCTAATACAACTACCAATTTAGATTTCGATTCTAAAAAACTTAGGTATGCTTACAATTCTTTAAATGAGCCTTATTCTGTTGTGGAATTTGATATGATTACGAAAGAAAAAAACATTTTAAAACAACACAAAGTTCTAGACAAAAACTTTGATAAAAATAATTATACAACTGAAAGAATTTGGGCTAAATCAAGAGATGGTAATAATATACCAATTTCATTAATTTATAAAAAGGGTATAAAAAAAGATGGTTCTAATCCACTTTTACTTTATGGTTACGGATCTTATGGAAATACAATCGATCCATCTTTTTCAATTAGTAGATTGAGTTTGTTAGATAGAGGATTTATATATGCTATTTCTCATGTAAGAGGAAGTGAATACTTAGGAAGAGATTGGTATGAGAATGGTAAACTTTTAAATAAGAAAAATACTTTTTTTGACTTCGTTGATTCTACAAAATTTTTGATTTCTCAAGGATATACTTCTGCAGAGCACTCATATGCTTATGGAGGCTCTGCTGGCGGATTACTCATGGGTACAGTCATTAACATAGCTCCTGAGCTATACAATGGAGTTATAGCTGCAGTTCCTTTTGTTGATGTAATTACTACTATGTTAGACGAAACTATTCCTTTAACAACTAGTGAATATGATGAATGGGGAAATCCTAATAAAAAACAATATTACGACTACATGATGTCCTATTCTCCTTATGATAATGTATCAAAAATGAATTATCCTAATTTACTTGTAACTACTGGACTACACGATTCACAAGTTCAATACTGGGAACCTGCTAAATGGGTAGCGAAATTAAGAGATTATAAACTTGATGAAAATCATTTATTTTTAAATACAAATATGGAAACTGGTCATGGGGGGGCATCAGGTAGGTTTGAAGCTATAAAAGATTTAGCTAAAGAGTATGCCTTTATTTTAGATTTAGAAAATATTTATAATTAGTTATAATTTGGTTGTAACTATTTTTTTTAAGTAATTTGCTTCCTTATTTGCTACCAAAAGTAGATTATGAGTAAAAATATTAAAGCTTTTAATAACATTCTTGAGTTAATTGGTAATACTCCTCTTGTTAAGTTAAATAAGATTGTTGATGATATTCCTGGAAACTTTTACGCTAAAGTAGAAGCTTTTAATCCTGGTCATTCAAATAAAGATAGAATAGCTCTTCACATAATAGAAACTGCAGAACGAAAAGGCTTATTGAAGCCAGGTGCTACAATAATTGAAACTACATCTGGAAATACGGGTTTCAGTTTGTCTATGGTAAGCATGATTAAAGGCTACAATTGTATTTTAGCTGTATCTTCAAAGTCTTCTCCGGATAAAATTGATATGTTAAAGTCTATGGGAGCTAAAGTTTATGTTTGCCCAGCTCACGTTAATGCTGATGACAAAAGATCTTATTATCAAGTTGCTAAAAGATTACATGAAGAAATTAAAGGTTCTTTTTATATCAACCAATATTTTAATAAACTAAATGCCGAAGCTCACTTTAAGACAACAGGACCAGAAATTTGGAATCAAACTAACGGAAAAATAACTCATTTAGTTGCAAGCAGTGGTACCGGGGGAACAATTTCTGGAATTGGACAATATTTGAAATCACAAAATTCAGATATCAAAATAATTGGAGTTGATGCATACGGTTCAGTTTTAAAAAAATATCATGAAACTAAAGTTTTTGATGAGGATGAGATATATCCCTATAGAATTGAAGGATTAGGTAAAAATCTAATCCCTACAGCTACTGATTTTGATATAATTGATTTCTTCGAAAAAGTCAACGATGAACAAAGCGCCCACTCTTCCAGAGAAATCGCACTAAAGGAGGGTATGTTTGTTGGATATACATCTGGAGCTGCTGTGCAGGCAGTAAAACAGCTTTCAAAAAACAATATTTTTAATAATGAAAGCGTTGTAGTAATGATTTTTTGTGATCACGGTTCTAGATACATGAGTAAAATTTATAGCGATAAATGGATGTCTGATCAGGGATTCTTCGATTCTGAAAAAACTCCATTAGAAAAACCTATTGAATACATAAAATAAATGTTATTTTTGCAGTAATACTATACAGCAAAAAATGAATGATTTATTTGATAAAATAGTGTCTAATAAAGGACCCTTAGGTCAGTATGCAAAAGTAGCTGAAGGTTATTTTGCTTTTCCAAAACTAGAAGGTCCAATCAGTAATAGAATGAGTTTTAATGGTAAAAAAGTTATCACTTGGAGTGTTAATGACTATTTAGGACTTGCTAATCATCCCGAAATTAGAGAATTTGATGCTGAAGCTGCAAAACAGTACGGGTCAGCTTATCCGATGGGAGCCAGATTAATGTCTGGACATACTCATTTGCATGAAAAATTAGAAAATGAATTAGCAGATTTTGTTAATAAAGAGAAGGCATATGTGCTTAACTTTGGATATCAAGGAATTTTATCAACAGTTGATTCATTAGTTTCTAAAAATGATGTAATTGTTTACGATATAGATTGTCATGCCTGCATTGTTGATGGAGTTAGACTTCATATTGGAAAAAGGTTTACTTTTCAACACAACGATATGGAAAGCTTAGTTACTAATTTAGAAAGAGCTACAAAAATTGCAGAGAAAACGGGTGGAGGAATTTTAGTTATTTCTGAGGGTGTTTTTGGAATGAGAGGAGAACAGGGTAAAATAAAAGAGATTTCTTCTTTAAAAAGTAAATATAAGTTTAGATTATTAGTTGATGATGCACATGGATTTGGAACTTTAGGTGAAACTGGAGCTGGAGCTGGTGAGGAACAAGGAGTTCAAGACCAGATAGATGTTTATTTTGCAACTTTTGCAAAGTCAATGGCTAGTACAGGTGCATTTATTGCTGCGGATAAAATGATAATCGATTATTTAAAATATAATATGAGATCTCAGGTATTTGCTAAATCTTTACAAATGCAGCTTGTAGCAGGAATTCTAAAAAGACTTGAAATGTTAAAAACTAGACCTGAATTAAGATCTAAGTTATGGGATAATGTGAGAGCTCTTCAAAGCGGTTTAAGAAAGCAAAATTTTGATTTAGGAAAAACTCAAAGTTGTGTAAGTCCTGTTTTTTTAAAGGGTGATATTCATGAAGCTTTTGTTATGGTTAAAGAACTTAGAGAAAAATATTTTATTTTTTGTTCTATTGTAGTTTATCCAGTTATTCCAAAGGGCTTTATACTTTTGAGACTTATACCTACAACTTCTCATAATATTGATGACATAAATGAAACTCTTTCAGCATTTTCTAAAATTAGATCTAAATTATACGATGGAACTTACAAGAAAATTGCTGAAAAATTAAAGATGAATTAATCTTTTTGATCAGAATTATAATTTACTTTGAGAATCATAAATTCCTTAGTTAAAAAAAATCACTAATTTTGGTCAGAATTTAAGCGTTATGAATCCAAAAAAAATACTCAACGCTAATGAAATATCAACCATACTTAATAGGTTGTCTTTTCAGTTAATTGAAGATCACAATACATTTAATGATACTGTAATAGTAGCAATTCAACCAAGAGGAGCTGTTTTAGGTAAAAGAATTTTTAAACTTATTAGTAAACACGAGAAAAATAATAATCTTAAAATCGGTTACTTAGATATTACCTTTTATAGAGACGATTTTAGAAGAAATGAAAAAGTATTAAAAGCAAGTGCTACTGAAATTGATTTTACTATTGAAAATAAAATAGTTGTTTTAGTTGATGATGTTTTATTTACAGGTAGGAGTATTAGAGCTGCTTTAAATGCTATACAGTCATTTGGAAGGCCTAAAGAAATCCAATTATTGACTTTAATTGACAGAAGGTTTTCTAGAGAATTACCTATACAACCTGATTATTGTGGAACTCAAGTTGATTCCAGATTAAATGAAAAAGTAATTGTTCATTGGGAAGAAAATGATTTAGAAGATTCAGTTTATTTATATAATAATAAAAAATGAGTAGTTTAAGTGTAAATAATTTATTGGGAATTAAATATTTAAATAAAGAGGATTTAAATTTGATTTTCAAAACATCTGATAATTTTAAAGAAGTAATTAATAGAAAAATAAAAAAAGTTCCTTCTTTAAGAGACGTCACAATAGCAAACTTATTTTTTGAAAATAGTACAAGAACTAAACTTTCTTTTGAACTAGCTCAAAAAAGATTATCAGCAGATGTAGTTAACTTCTCATCTTCTGGATCTTCAATTTCTAAAGGAGAAACTTTAGTTGATACAGTTAATAATATTCTTTCTATGAAAGTTGATATGATAGTTATGCGTCATCCTAGCCCTGGCGCAAGTGTTTTTCTTTCTAAGAATGTTAAGTCTTGTATAATTAATGCAGGGGACGGAACTCACGAACATCCTACTCAAGCATTATTAGATGCATATTCATTAATCGAAAAAATTGGTGATTTAAAAAATAAAAATATACTTATTGTTGGAGATATCATGCATTCTAGGGTAGCATTATCCAATATTTTTGCTTATCAAAAACTTGGCGCTAATGTTACTGTTTGTGGACCAAAATCACTTATTCCAAAAAATATTGAATCACTAAACGTTAGAGTTGAAACTGATTTTAGAAAAGCTTTAAAAAACTCGGATGCCGTTAATATGTTAAGAATTCAAAATGAAAGAATGTCTGAATCCTATTTTCCTTCTATCAGAGAATATGTTCAACAATATGGTTTAACAATGCCATTAATAAGCTCCATTAATAAAGAAATTATAGTAATGCATCCTGGTCCAATTAATAGAGGAGTCGAAATAACAAGTGAAGTTGCTGATTCTGATCAAGCAATAATTTTAGACCAAGTAGAAAATGGGGTAGCTATTCGTATGGCAGTAATGTATTTATTGGCTGCAAAGCTTAAATAACATGAACTTATCCAATTCAAAAAATACATTATTATTTGAAATAAATAATATAAATAATTTTCGAAATTCTTTAGATGAAATTCAAAAAAATATTAAAGAAAAAAATATAATAATTGATTTTATTGAATTAGATTTTGATGAATTTTTTGATGATTTAAACAATTTATTTAAAAAATCTAAAAAGAACAATAGATCTTTTGTTATAATTAATTCAGATTTTAGATCTGAGTACTATAATTTAAGTATAGATATTGTTCCATCTTTACAAGAAGCTATAGATATAATTGAAATTGAAGAGATTGAAAGAGATTTAGGTTTGTTATGAAATTAACAATATTAGGTAGTTTTTCGGCTTACCCATCTTTCAAGGGTTTTACAACTTCTCAAGTTTTAGAACACAATGGAAAATCATTTCTTATTGATTGTGGTGAAGGAACTCAAATTCAATTAAGAAAAAATAAAATAAAATTCAATTCAATTGAAGATGTTTTTATTTCTCATTTACATGGAGATCATTATTTTGGACTTCCGGGCCTAATTTTAACTTTAAATTTATTGGGAAGAGAAAAACCTTTAAATATTTTTGGTCCTAAGGGAATTAAGGAAATAATTACGTCATTGATGAAAGTTGGTAAAACTTGGACTAATTATAAATTAAACTTTATAGAACTAAATAGTACAAAACCAGAACTTATTCTTAATAAAAATAATTTTACTGTAACAACAATTCCACTTTATCACAGAATCTATACTAATGGATTTTTATTTAGAAAAAAAACAACTAGCCATAAATTAATTGTGCATAAAGCTATTAATTTAGGAATAGACAAAACTCAATTTGCAGGTATCAAATTAGGAAAAGACGGGGTTACTGAAAAAGGAGAAATTATCAATAACATCAAATTAGTAGAGCCTTTAAGTCCAGATATTGTATACGCATTTTGTAGTGATACTCTTTTTAATTTAAAAATTACAGAACAAATTAGAGAATGTGATTTATTATATCATGAGTCTACATTTCTAAAAAAAGATGAAAACTTCGCAATCAATACATTTCATTCTACCGCAGAGCAAGCTGCAATTATAGCAAAAAATTCAAATGTCAAAAAACTTATTTTAGGTCATTTTTCGTCTAGATATAATGATTTAAATTTGTTTCTAGAAGAGGCTAAAACTATTTTTAACAATTCTGAATTAGCAATTGAGAATAAGAGTTTTATTTTTTAATAATTAATATTAATTTAGAATATGTCAAAAGATTTAAGTGAATATAGGGACAAGTATCTTAAGGGTGAATTAAATGAAAATGATTTACCTGACAATCCTTTTGTTTTATTTTCTAAATGGTTTGATGAGACTGAAAGATTTGGAACTGAAATTGAACCAAATGCAATGTCATTATCAACTGTGAGTTCTGACTCCTCCCCCTTAACTAGAATTGTATTATTAAAAAAATTTTCAGAGTCAGGTTTTATTTTTTTTACTAATTATAACAGTAGAAAAGGTAAAAACATTTCAATTAATTCAAACGTATGTTTGTCGTTTTATTGGCCCTCAATGGAAAGGCAAGTTATTATTCAAGGTATAGCTAATAAAATTAGTGAACATGATTCTATTGAATATTTCAATTCTAGGCCTGAAAGTAGTAGAGTTGGGGCTATTATTTCTAATCAAAGTGAGGTTATTCCATCAAGAAATTATATTGATGAAAAATTAAAAAATTTTATATCAAATAATAATAACTTAATAAAGCCTAAAAATTGGGGTGGCCTTAATGTTGTTCCAAGTTCTGTTGAGTTCTGGCAAGGAAGAGACAATCGTTTACATGATAGAATTATTTTTTTAAATGTAAATAAAAGCTGGGTTAACAAGAGACTATCACCTTGAAAAGACTCATATTAATTAGACATGCAAAATCTTCTTGGAATAATAACGTTTCAGACTTAAACCGTCCGCTTTCTAATAGAGGATACTCTGATGCTCAAATTATGTCAGGAATTTACAATAACTTAAATATTAATGTAGATAATATTTTTTCAAGTCCAGCTTTAAGAACTCAACAGACAGCAGAAATTTTCTTCAAAAAAATTAATGCAGAAAATATAAATAACTATAATATAGATTCAACACTTTATGATTTTATTGGAAATGGTGTGGAAAAATTTATAAAAAACTTAGATAATTCGCTTCAATCAGTTATGATCTTTACACATAATAACAGTTGTAATAATATACTATCAAAGTTTTCAAATATAAAAGGTTTACTGGTACCAACTTGTGGAATTTTAATTTTTGAATTTGATGTATCTTTGTGGGAGAATATTAATTCTGGAAAATGTAATTATTTTTTCCCTAAAAATTTTAAATGATCACTTCAAAAAATTTATTTATAAACAGAGAAATTAGCTGGCTTGAGTTCAATGAAAGAGTGTTGGAAGAAGCTAACGATTTTACAGTTCCTTTGATTGAAAGAATTAGATTTTTAGGTATTTTTTCAAATAATTTAGATGAATTTTATAGAGTTAGATATGCCACTGTTAAACGTATTGCTGTTAGTACAAATAGTGGAAAAAAACTTTTTAAAGGTAGAACAGCCCAAGAGCTATTAAATGATATAACTTTAAAAGCAACTGATCTTCAACAAAAAAGTTTTTTAACTCTTAATAATATTATTAAGCTTTTAGAAAAAGATAAAATTTATTTTATCGATGAATCAAAGATTAAATTTAATTATAGGCAATTTATAAATAATTATTTTTTTGAGATTATTAGTCCTGCAATTGAAGTAATCATTCTAAATAAGAACAAGAAATTTCCAAAATTTAAAGAAAATTTATCTTTCCTATTGATTAGAATTGTATTAGAAGATGATGAAATTCAAAATGCTATAATTAGGTTTCCTAGAAACTTAGATAGATTTGTAATATTACCCTCAGATAGTATTGAGCAAAATATTATAATGATTGATGATATTATTAGATTTCATTTAAAAGATATTTTTAAAATATTTAATCCAAAATCTATAGAGGCCAATATGGTAAAAGCAAGTAGAGATGCAGAGTTAGATTTTGATGATGATATCTCAAAAAGTTATTTAGATAAAATTGCTCAAAGTGTTAAAGAAAGGTCAAGTGCTGATCCTGTGCGTTTTGTCTATGATACTGAAATTAAATTAGAAACCCTGAACTTCTTATTGAACAAAATGGGTATCAATAATGAAACAGATAGTATAATTCCTGGCGGTAAATATCATAATAGAAGAGATTATATGGACTTTCCTAACCTCAATAATTCCTTAGTATATAAACCTATGTCACCATTAAATGTTAAAGGATTTAGTCATAGTGATAATACTTTCGATAAACTAAAGGAAAAAGATTTTATGATACATACTCCTTTTCATAAATTCACTTATTTAATTAGTTTTTTAATGAAATCTTCAATAGATCCAAAAGTTAAAAAGATTTCAATTACAATTTACAGGTTATCTAAATTATCTAAGGTTGCCAGTGCCTTAATTAATGCTGCTAGAAATGGTAAAAAAGTAGTTGTTCAAATTGAACTTCAAGCAAGGTTTGATGAATCAGCAAATATTAGATATGCTAAAGAAATGCAATCACAAGGAATTAAATTAATTTTTGGTTCACCTAGTTTAAAAGTACATAGCAAAATTTGTCTTATTGAAAGGCTAGAAAATGGTAATTTAAAAAAATATGGTTTTATTAGTACAGGGAATTTTAATGAGTCTACAGCAAAAATTTATACTGATTTAACTTTGTTTACTTCAAATGTTAAGATCTTAGAAGAAGTTTCAAATGTTTTTAATTTTTTTAATGCAAATTATAAAAAATATGTTTTTAAAAACTTGTTTGTTTCTCCAATTAATACTGAAACTAAGATTAAAAAACTTATTAATAATGAAATTATAAATGCTAAAAACGGTAAAGAAGCTTGGATTAAAATTAAAATTAATAATATAACAAGCTATAGTTTGATTCGTTCTTTATATGATGCAAGTAGGGCAGGAGTAAAAATAAAAATGATAATACGAGGAATATGTTGTCTTATACCCGGTTATAAAAACATGAGTGAAAATATAGAAGTTATTAGTATAGTCGATAGATATTTAGAGCACACCAGATTTATGATTTTTAATAGTAATGATAATAATAAAGTTTTTATTTCATCTGCAGATTGGATGACAAGAAACCTGGATAATAGAGTTGAAGTCACTTGTCCTATTTTGCAAGAAGATTTGAAAAAAGAAATTCTAGATATTTTTAATATTTATTGGAGTGATAATATAAAATCTAGGCTTGTAAATAGTAATTCTAAATCTAGAATTACTAATCAAAAAAGTTTCAGATCTCAAGAAAAAATGTATAATTATTATTTAAATAAAATTGAAGCACTTTAATAAAACAATTAAATATGCAACAATTGATATTGGCTCTAATGCTATTAGACTTTTAATTTCTAATATTTATATCCATAATTCAGAATTTTTTTCTACAAAAAATTCATTGGTAAGGGTCCCTATTAGATTGGGACAAGATGCCTTTAAAAACGGAGAAATATCCCAAAAAAATATTCAAAGATTATTGGATTCAATGAAATCTTTTATGCTTTTAATGAAAGTGCATAATGTTGATAAATACTTAGCCTATGCAACATCAGCTTTAAGAAGTTCATCAAATGGCGAAAAAATAATTGATTTAATTAAAAAAGAAAGTAATATTAAAATTGAAATAATTAGTGGCCAAAAAGAAGCTAAATTAATTACTAATAATCCAGCATTTTCAACTAAATCAAAAACTTTTTGTTTTATTGATGTAGGTGGTGGCAGTACTGAGATTACATTAATTAACAATAATAAGGTAATAAACTCTAAGTCATTTAAAATTGGAGGTGTAAGATTGATAAATAATTTAGTTAAAAAATCCACTTGGGATAAATTTGGAAATTGGATTGAAAATAATTTATCTAATAAAAAAAATATTGAAGTAGTCGCTTTAGGTGGAAATATTAATAAAATATTTAAAATATCTGGAAATAAAATTGGTAAGCCACTATCTATTAAACTAATTGATTCAACTATTAATGATTTAGAAAAAATGTCTTTTTTTAATAAGATAATTACTTTAAAACTAAATCCTGACAGAGTAGATGTTATAGTCCCAGCCGGAAAAATATACCAATTTGTTTTGAATAAAATGGATGTAAAAGTGATTACTGTTCCAAAAATTGGCCTTGCTGATGGAATGGTTCACGAATTAATTAACGAATTATAGGTTAAGTTTAAATTCTTTTCTTAAATTTTCAATTCTTGGATTTATTTTTTTTAATTTTTCATACTTCTCAATTGGTGAATAAATAAAAGTTTTTTCTTTTAATCTATTTACTTCAATATGAAGCTTAATATTGCTATTTCTTAATTCAATTTTTAAAAAATTTAACAATTCAATTTTATTTCTGTCTAATTCAATTTTATTAGTTTCGTTAGTAAGAGTGTATGAAATTTCATTATTATCTAGAACTTCTGGCTTTGCTATAGCAAGTATACTAGCTAAGTTTTTCCTTCCTTTACTTAATAATTTCTCATGAAATTTATTCCAAGATTTGTTTAGTGAAACTTGATTAAAATTAGAATCAAAATTTTTGGAAAGAGTTTTTGTTTTTTGTTTTGCAACATTTAAATTTTCGATATCTTTTTTTGCTCTTAGACTTGAAATTGACAATCCTGAAATGTTTTTTTTCTCAACTTTCTCAACTTTCTCAACTTTCTCAACTTTCTCAACTATCTTAATTT
>Ga0209534_10003953_pt1 | contig 13882 bp, 12 predicted proteins | sample COG_07_FD_184751 | JGI IMG/M metagenome (GOLD analysis project Ga0209534, IMG submission 184751) | Pelagic Microbial community sample from North Sea - COGITO 998_met_07 (SPAdes) (version 2) | ecosystem: Environmental > Aquatic > Marine > Neritic zone/Coastal water | place: Helgoland, sampling...
ATAGTAAATAATTTATCATAATACTCTATAAACGTGTATATTTCTCCTATTGTGTCGTCTTTTAATGCGGCTAGTTCTTTTTCTTCTTCTTCCTCTTCGTCTTCTTTTTCAGTATAATTTGGCATTCCACTTACACTTTCACTTTCACTTCCACTTTCACTTCCACTTCCTCTTACACTTTCACTTTCACTTCCACTTCCTCTTACACTTTCACTTTCACTTTCACTTTTACTTCCACTTTCAATATATGCAGGATTTTGTCCTTTTGATAAATGGTCAAATATATTTAATAAATAGTTGAAATCTTTATTAACTTCTTTTGTTTCATAGTTAACTTCTTTAGCATTAAATTCTTTATCATTAAATTCTTTATCATTAAATTCATTAAGATAATGTTTTATTATATTATTTTTTTTTTTTTCCTTCTTCGAATTAATTTTTTCCGGCATTTGTTTACAAAAATCTATTATTTCACGGTTTTTTTTATCAAAATAAATTAATATAGTTACAAATAGATAAATTAAATTTTCCGATATTTCCATTTCGGAAAATTCAATATTTTCATATTCCTTTTTTGGATCTTTTGGACGTGCCCCTGTTTCTTTTTTTATTTTATCAATTGTTTTAAAAAAATTATTTACTAAATTTGTTTTTTTTCTTGAACAATATGTTTTACACGTGAAATATTTTAAAGTTTTTCCTTCATTTTCTTTTTTTTTTTTATATTCCTTAATACATTTTATAATTACATATAATATTTCTTTTTTTAATATATCATTATAATATGGGTGATTCCAATCGTATGTTTTAAAAAAATAATTCTGACCTTCTTTTTTTTCAAATTTACTAAATAGGTCATAAAAATTTTTCGCCCCCCCTCTCTGTATTCTATTTTTATTAGATAATTTCTTTTTATTAGAAATTTTTTTACTACCACTCGTCTGTTTTCTATTAGTTTTCATTTTTTTCAAAGGCAATCTTTTTTTTGTATATTTACGCATTTATATATTATACAAATATTTTTTTCCCATAAAAATTTATTATATTTAAAAAATAAATATTAATATATTATAAATGAGTAATATTCAAATAACAGATCAAGATTGGGAACCTCTCATTCTTAGACGTAAACAACAAAAAACTAAACAAGACAAACAAAACGCTGAAAGAAACGGTAATACAGAAATTAAAACCAAGAATACTAATAAAGGAGAAAATGATTTAATGAGAAAATTAGATCAAGATATGGATAATTTAAAAGTGGAAACAGTTAATAAGAGTATTTCCAAGACTATAATGGAAGCAAGGAGTGCTTTAAAAATGAAACAGAAAGATTTAGCGAATAAAATTAATGTTCAACCACAAGTAATTCAACAATATGAAAATGGGAAAGCAACCCCCGATATTAAACTTTTACAAAAATTAGAAAGAGTATTAAAATGTAAATTAACTGGTAAAGGTTTTACAAAATAATTCTTTTTACAATAATTCTTTTATCTTATATTATTATATAAATATGGTTAAAAATAATAATAATGGAATAATGAAAAAAATTTCAGATAATAAAGTCAAATATTATTTTATAATATTTGCTGTAATAATTATATTTAGTTTATTTCGTTCATTGATAGTTTATCAATTTACAAAATTTGAGAAAGTAATAACTATAGAGGAAAAATATACTAGATATAGAAGCAGATCTTCTAATTATAATGTAGTAGATACAGAAGGAAATATATATCAAATAGGTAATTTATGGTTTAAATTCGATTATAATAGAGGAAACGATTATGCCAAACTTAGAGAAGGAAAAACATATAAAGTTAAAGGATATGGATTTCGAGCTGGATTTTTGGATTCTTATCAAAAAATTTACGAAGTAGAAGAAATATAATATTATTATTTTAATAAAATTCAAAAAGTTTAATTAAAATTTAGTGAAAAAAATATTTTTTAGAATTGGATAAAACCCTATTATATAAAATTTTTGTAAATTATTAAATAAAATTTATATTAAATCTTGGACGACATAATTACCGTCGAAAGGTTCAAAATTGTCTTCTTCGTTTAACATATTTATAACATTTCCACTTACATTTGTATTACCTCCCATATTATTTCCACCTTCCATATTATTTCCACCTCCCATATTATTTCCACCTTCCATATTATTTCCACCTCCCATATTATTTCCACCGCCCATATTATTTCCACCTCCCATATTATTTCCACCTCCCATATTATTTCCACCGCCCATATTATTTCCACCTCCCATATTATTTCCACTTACATTGCTATTACCACTTACATTGCTATTACCATTATTATCTTCTCCTCCTCCATTTATATCATTGCCGCTAATATTACTATTATTATTTTCACTTAATATATTATTAAGTAATTGTTGTTGTGCGTCTTGTTTTGCTTTTAAATTATTTATTGTATTTTTTTGATTTTCAATTAAATTTTCATATTCATTTTCTTGATTATTTAATTTCTTTTCTAATAAATATCTTTCTAATCTTTCTTCATCATTATCATTTTCAACATATATAGGTCTTTGATTTATATATTGAATTGGTTTAGTATTATTATTTCTATTATTATTATTTCTATTATTATTATTTCTATTATTATTATTTCTATTATTATTATTTCTATTATTATTATTTCTATTATTATTTCTATTATTATTTACATTATTTCTATTGTTAACTGATCTATCATTAAAATGAACGATACCTATAATAACAATTACAATTAAAACAAATATGATAATATTTTTATCAGTAAATTCACTTTTAACTGCCATTTTATATAATAATAAAATAAAATAAATTAATTAAAAACAAGTTTTTTTATATCCTTAATATTAATATTTCTATATTCTTTTAATTCCTGTTCTTCTTCTTTCATTTTATCATATTCCACTATATTATATATATTTTTATTTTTATTTTTATATGTAATAAAACCATTAATATCTTTATCTTTTTGTTTGAATTGTATATAGTCCCCTAATTTTAGTTTTTTTGTTTTAATTAATTTATAAATTTCTTTATTCTGACAGTCTGATTTGAAGTTTTTTTTATAATCGTGAAATTTTATTTTTTCTGTTTTCTGAATATTTTTTGTGTTTTTATTTTTCTTTAACCATAGATATAAATCAAATAAATAATTATCATTTTTAGAATAACAATATTTTGGAATATAAATAGTATTAAGTGGAGATATTGCTATATTAGGTTGCGAGTCATCAATTAATAAAGTATTTTTTTGATTAAATATTTTAGAATAAAATTTATCTTCAAATAAGAAATCTAAATTTTTACCACAAAAACTATTATATTTATACATTTTAAATTTTTTATTATTTTTAATATCTTTAAAAAACATTTTTGATAAATCGTGACTGGTTCTTCCTATTATTACATTAAACTTTTCATACATTTCCTTTGAAAATATTTTTTTTAATTCAATTTCCTTAGCGGCAATTGGTGCACTGGTCCATATTCCTACATTAAAATGTTTAAAACAATAATCTAAAAGAAATATGGCGTGATTTCTAATAAAAACGTTCCTATATTTTGTTTTACTATTAATATGATAAGATTTATATTCGGTATTCTTATCACTATTCATGTAATTAATTCCTTCCTTATAACTTAAAGTTTTTAATAATGTTTCGTCCAAATCAAAAATAATATTTAATTTATTATTTTTACTTTTTTTTAATTTTAAACTAACTTTTTTATTATTCTTTTTATTATTTAAAATTTTTTTAGTAATTTTTTTACGCATATATTATATAATTATATTTTTAACTTTCTTGTAATACAATGTTCTTTTTTTTCATAAAATGTCTTTGTATAAACTTCAGTATTAGGATAATTTTTTTTTAATATATCTATTATTTTATTATAAAATTCTTTTTCTTTTTTATTTTTTCCTAAATCAGTAATAACTATTTTTTTTAGATATTTTTTGAGATTAATTTTTTTCTTAATTAAGAATTCGTGTGTAAACATAACCATAAAATTTTTGTTACTAGTAATTATTTTCCTTAATTCTTTAACTTTTTTATCTATATTATCTATTTTTTTACCATTTATTTTAATAGAATTTGTATGTTTTTTACCTCTCCAATTCATATTTAAATAAGTAATTCTATCTAATAATAGTTCAGGATTAAACAAATAATTTGGTTTATCACATGTTTTTAAAAATTTATCTTTTTTTAATGTTTTTTGCATTAATCTCCCATATCCTATATCAAAAAACATTAAAAAAATAAAATCCATTCCAACTTCTTCTTGTCCCCATAGACCTTCTTGTCCTACTTGTGAACCGGGTTTTAAATATCCTTCTTTTAGAATTTTATACATAGTTTTTAATGACAAAACCGATTTATGTCCTAATAAATGTTTTTTTGTATATTTTGTAGTTGATTTCATTCTATAAAATATACTGATAAATAAAAATAAATGTAAAGTAATTATAAAATATAAAACGAAAAAGTAAATAAAAAATTATGAAGCATAACAAGCGTCCTGAGCTATTCCACACATATTTGGAATATCCGCATTGAAATAAACATAACCGTCTTGCCCCCAGTCAGTATTCCAACTATTCTTGATAATATAATATGAAGTTCCATTAGAAGTTGTGCCATATCCAACGACTGTAACCGCGTGGTCTAACATAGTTGTGGAACAAGTAGTAGAAGTAAAAATTCCGTGTGAATAAAACTGTAAATCACTTTCTGCGTCAATCGCAACTGAAATGGGTCCAATATTTAAAACAGCATTTAATAAACCACGTGTATCACCTTGGTCAATCCTAGTTAAATTAGTGAATCTCGCACCAATAGATGAATTGGTAAAATTACAAGTTTCGTCTACACCCATATACTGATATGATAACTCTGTATCAATACCACTTACATTTACTGTATTTCCTGGTCCGGGTGTGCTACCATTAATAACATAATCAATTGCGAGATATGGCCACCCTCCGTCACAACCATCGCAATCAGGAACACAATCCACTAAATCTTGCTCACTTAATGAAGTTAAATTTCCCGTTTCTTTGGCGTGTGCTCCTTCCATAGTTGCGACCGCACTAAAAGCCCAACAACTTCCACATTGTTGCTGGTCTTTAACGTCTGTTACTAATCCTTCTGCTCGCCAATCTACAGAAGTTCTGTTAATAGGTTTGTAATAATCAACAGCGTAATTATTTTCATTTTCATTAGTGCGATTAATTAAACCATTATATCCAAAATGAAGAATACTAAATTCGTTGAAAGTTAAATCGCCAAACTTATTCATTTCTAACGTATAAGTGAGGTTTTTACTATTTTTATATTGAATATAATTACTATTTTCCATAAAAACGGAAAATCTACTCCAATAATTATTTTCCGTTAAATAACTTTTGTTATATGTTTTTATAAATTTTTCAAACCGATTCAATGATTCTGGACCAGTAGTATAGTGTGTAATAGATAAAGATAATAGTATGAAAAGTTTAAGCATTTTTATAATTATAATTTCTTTTAAATAATTTAAATTAGTTTAAAAAAATTGATTTTAATAAAAATATTAAGGCAAATTAAAAATTTAAGATGCAATCTAAAATTAATACAGAATCTAATACACATTTTCGCGGACAACATAGAAAAATTCGCGAAGACTCGAGAAGATCAAGGAAAATTGAGCATTCTAGAGACAGTTTTAAACTGGCAGACAAACGCACAATTCAAAGGAATAAGCATATATCAGAAGAAATGTATAAAAAAATTAATAAGAAAGCCATTTATTTGGCTAGAAGAAATAAATATTGCTAAATATAACTAGTTGTAGAGTTAGAAGTAGAATTACAAATAGAATTAAATTTTTTTATTTAAAAAAATATGAATATTATTTACTATAATGAATTATATACTTGAATATATTTGGTTAGACTCTAATAATAATTGTAGAAGTAAAACAAAAGTTGTAAAATTAAAAGATTTAAATTTAGAAACAATTCCAAAATGGAATTATGACGGTTCATCGACAGCGCAAGCAACTACTGGAAATAGTGAAATAATTTTAAATCCTGTTAATATTTGTTTAGACCCATTTAGAAGGACTGAAAAAAGTTATTTAGTTTTATGTGATATTTATAATATTGATGGAACACCTCATAAAAATAATATGAGATATAAAGCAAATCAAATCTTTACAAGTTATGCAGAATATGAACCCATGTTTGGTTTAGAACAAGAATTTTTCATTTCCAAATATATGTATGGTAATTTAATTCCAATTGGATTTTTAGATGAATATGGAAAAGAATATGGTTGTAAAGAACAGGGAGATTATTATTGTGGTATGGGTGGTAGAAATGTCTTAGGTAAGGATTTAATAGAGGAAACATTCGAAAATCTATTATATTCTAATATCGCAATTACGGGAATGAATGCGGAAGTTGCTCCTTCGCAATGGGAATTTCAAGTATGTGATATTGGTATTGAAGCTTCTGATAATTTAATATTATTGAGGTATATATGTAATAGAACTTTAGAACACGACGGATATATAATGGATTTGAGAGCAAAACCTAAAAAGGGTGATTGGAATGGTTCTGGATGTCATGTTAATTTTAGCACAAAAGAAATGAGAGAAGACGGAGGTTATTCAACTATTAAACAAGCTATTGATAATTTATCAAAAAATCACGATTTACATATAAAAAATTATGGTATCGATAATTGTGAAAGATTAACCGGAGAACACGAAACTTCAACTCTAACAGAATTTAGTTCGGGGGTAGGAAGTAGAAATACAAGTATTCGAATTCCAAATAAAACACACCAAGAAAATAAAGGATATTTTGAAGATAGGCGTCCTTCTTCTAGTTTAGATCCATATGTTGTAACTTCATTATTATTTGCGACTTCAATAGGATTAAAACAAGAACTCTTTTTATAAATTATTACTTAGTTATACCAATAACTCCACAAGCAAGTCTAGAACCGGCATTTCCCGTTTTTTTAGATTCTTCATTACGTCCTTTACCTAAATCATCTTCGTCTTTGTGTATAATAATAGAACGCCCTATTATACAATATTTATGTTTATAATCTAAGGAAATATATTTATCATAAAAAAATCCTTTAGATAAATTATTTTTTGAAGTAATATTCCCTAAATCTCCAATATGTCTTTCTTTTGTATTTCTTCCTCCGTGATTTTTATTTTCTGGATTAAAGTGAGCACAAGCAGATTTACAACCGTCCGTTAAATCGCCATAATTATGTATATGGAAACCGTGTTTTCCGTCACTTAGTCCGTTTATTTCATACATAATTTTAACTTTATTATTAAATTGAATAAATTTAATATTTCCTGAAACATTATTATTATTTTGGTGTATAACACATATCGCTTTTTTTTGTAATTTCTTTTTTTTTTTTGTTAATTTGGGTAGCATATAATTTATAAAAATAAAAAAATTTATTTTTTTTATTTATCTTCCAATTTATTAAAATATTATTAAATTTAGTTGATATAATCAGTTGGTTCGCAAGCATTCGCCCTTTGAATAGGTCCTCCTGTATATGAACTATGTTCAACAACGTCTTCGTCGTCGATATCCTCTGCCAATTGAGAAGACATTGCTCGGTGACAAGCTGTAAAAGTTGTTTCTCCATCTTCTCCACTAGTATGACTGCGCATTACTTCTGAAGCAGCGCGCATAACTTCTCTCATACCTCCTTCTGAATGTTGAAATTCGATACATTGTTCTGTAGGGAGACCGTATGTTTCAGCAACACTTGGAGAAACACCCAAAGAAAGCATTACTACTCCCTTTTCTTGTGCTTCTACAATTTTTTCTCGTGTTTCTGTAATATTTGCTTTAGAAGAATTTTCTTCACCGTCAGTAAGGAAAAGAACAATCTTCTTGTCACTTGTGTCGTCTTCCGCATATGATAGTGCTTTCAAAAAAGCGTCATTCATTGCTGTGCAACCATTAGGAATAAAATTTTTATCAATTATTTCTGAAGTAAGTGTTTTTCCATTATGAACTACTTTACAAGTTGTAGAAAACATAATGATAACAATTTTCTCAATATTCTCTTGTTTAGAAATCAAATCCATAAGACCTTTGATAACTGTGTCTCTTGGAAAAACTCCCATAGATCCTGAACGGTCAAATGCTATAAATAATGATGATGTTTTTGAATCAGACATTTTAAATTTCTTTTTAATAAAAAAATTATAGTTTTTAATATTCAATTTTTTATAGTATAAATAAAAATAGATATAAAAATTTAACAATTATAAATTATGTAAAAATCTTAGGAGAAATTGACATTGCCTCTAACTCCTGCATTAATAACTTACAAGAATATGGAACTCTCACCTCCGAAAACGAGGACTGATTATTACAATTCTTACAATAATATATATCCCTATCAGGATTTACCACTGCCTTAATACCACAATCATTACAAATATATAATCTGTAATTATCCGAAACATCCAACATTCTCTCTTTCAAGAATTGCGTTGTTCCGTGAGCAATCATACAATCACGTTCCATCTCACCAAACCTCAATCCTCCATCGCGTGCCCTACCTTCCGAAGGTTGACGCGTTAATTGAACGATAGGTCCATGACTTCTACTATGTATTTTATCATCCACTAAATGCTTTAATCTCTGATAAAATGTAGGTCCAATGAAGATAGAAACCTTCATTTGTTTTCCAGTTCTTCCATTATATAATACTTCATTGCCGTATTTCTCATAATTATATTCTTCCAATACATTCTGTATATTCTCTAAATTACATTCCACGAATGGTGTTCCATTTCCGTGTCCGCCTAAATGGACACATGCTTTTCCTAATACATTCTCAACTAATTGAGCAATAGTCATTCTAGATGGAATAGCATGAGGATTTAAAATTATATCAGGAACAATCCCTTCCTTCGTATATGGCATATCTTCTTGTCTATAAACCATACCAACAGTACCTTTTTGTCCGTGTCGAGAAGAGAATTTATCTCCTACAGTCGGTATTCTTTCAGAACGAACCCTTATCTTACAAAATCTATGGCCTTCGTGATTCCAATTAATATATGTTTTATCGATAAATCCACTCTCATTTGCCCTTAAAGCAGTACTACTATCCCTATAAATATAACCATTACTCTTGTTTTCTTTAATAGGATATACTTTACCAATGATAATATCGTCCCCGTCTACATAAGTATTTTCGGGAACAAAACCTTCGTCGGTTAGTTTATCATAATTACAAGGTTTAATATTCTTTGTATATTTTGTATCCGGCATTGTAAATTTTTCTTCCTTTCCAGAAGATTGATTTTTCTTTTCTTCGTCACGATATGACCTATAAAATGTTGACCTAAATAATCCTCGGTCTATAGCTGATTTATTCATAATAACAGAATCCTCTTGATTATATCCAGAATAAGTCGCAATTGCAACAATCGCATTCATACCATTTGGCAATTCATCCATTTTAATTAACTTACTGTTATTGGTTCCAACTAATGGCCTGTTAGGATAACTTAAGACATGTCCTAATGTATCCATTCTTAACCTAAAGTTGGAACAATATACTCCCATTGCCTGTTTACCCATGGCAGATTGATATGTATTTCTCGGTGATTGATTATGATCTGGGAAAGGAATAGAAGAAGCGAGAACACCCAAAATAGTTGAAGGGTGTATTTCACAATGCGTATATGATTGATTCTTTGCTAAATCTTTCTGATTCATCGCAACTAAACAACTATATGATTCTTCTACATCAATATACTCTATAACACCTTCTTCTATCTCTCTAACACCATTTGATTTTGAATCTAAAGTATTAATATCATTTAAACTTTTTAATAATAAATTATTCCAACCAAATTTTCCATTCTTTAAATTTTCAATATCTCGTTTTTGAATTCGCAATTTATTTACTACCCCTTTCTTAGTTTCATTATTATCCACTATATATAAAGGTCTAATACATCTACCCCCGTCTGTATAAATAAACAACTCATTGGTTGTAATATACCACGATAATGAAGTATAGATATTTATAATTGCCAATCTCCTTAATATTTTTAACTTATCTAAAATTTCCTTGATATTCAAATGAATACCAATCCAATTACCATTTATAAAGATTTTCCCATACTTCTCTATATCTTCAAATCTTACTTTTTTATCCTCTTCGTCTCCTATTTCCGATAAAGAAATAACGTCATATCCTATAACTCTATCATAAATAGGTTTAGAATTCACTGTATTTGTTACTAAAGTTGTGATTGCTAGGTTCTTCACCACACCAACCGAAGCGCCTTCAGGAGTTTCCGCCGGGCATACTATACCCCATTGAGTATTATGTAATTTTCTAGGAGCAATCAATTTACCGGTTTTCTCATTTGGTGTCGCAACTCTTCGTAAATGAGATAAAGTTGCGGAATAATTTAATCGGCTTAAAACCTGAGCTATACCTACCTTATTACTCGAAGTTTTAATACCCCAATTACCTGTTGCAAGGGCATATTTTATTCCCGTTTCTAAAGTTGTAGATTTTAACAATTTATAAATATTAGTTTCATTTATAACATTCATAATGTTTAACTTATTATGACAACTATTCAATTCCTTCATTATACCATTCCTACAATCCTTAACACATTTCGACCAATACTGTCTAAATAAATTACTTAGCAAAATACCAGGTAATTCAATTCTCTTATTAGTATAACTATCCCTGTCATCGAAATCCCTTATACCACAATAACATTTTAACATATTTATTATCATATAACCCAAATAAAATAACTTACTTATTCTATCCTTTCCTACGTGTGGTAATAAATCCTTATCTAAAATATCTTTAATATATCCTTTCTTGCGAATATTATCTAATTTAATATCTTTGGGTTGACCATAAGATATAATAAACTTCATTAAATATTCAAACGCGTCGGATTGTGATTTGTATTCTTCTGCTTCTATAATAGAATCCCTAATCAAATAAATTAATCTATTATTCTTAGGTTCCAAATTATGAATTATATACTTTAAAATATTCTTATCACCTTCTATACCTAACGCCTTAAATAATATAAAGACCGGGATTTCTTGTCGAATATTTGGAATATTTGCTCTTATCACTAAAGAATTACCTTTCTTTACCAAACGAACGCTAAAGTTCTTAGGTACTGAAAAGTTCTTCTCATTCATAGACTTAATCTCCGCTACACATATAGTCTTGTTATTGGCCTTGTTTACCCTGAAAATATATAATTTATTATCCGCAATCTTTTCCTGCGGAACTACTGCTTTTTCATTTCCATTTACTATAAAATAACCTCCCGGGTCGTATATACATTCTCCATGTTCTTTTCTTGAAATATTATCCTTGTTATTGAGAATACAGAAATCTGAACCTAACATTATAGGAATCTTACCAATAGTAATATTCCGTAAAAGATTAACTTTTTCATTCGTTTTCTCAAAACTATCTCCATATTTCTCAATATACTTTACCTCTACGTCAATATGTAAAGGAACCGCATAAGTAAAATTTCGCAATCTCGCAATATTAGGAGTCATCTTAAAACTACTACCGTCATTTTCGGTTATAATAGATTCCGTAAAATATGGATCCTTAAAACGAATTTGAATCTCATACTTATATTTATTATGCTCTTCGTGAAATTCGTGATATACAACCAAAGGATTTGACTGCATAATTATATTGGGAATATTTTGTTTCATAAACGCATTATATGATTCTAACTGATGACGAATTAACTCTTTGCCATCATTTTGACTGAAATACGATTTTATAACCTCCCAAGTATCATTATCTAAATTTACTTTTCTTTTAATTGGAATTTTTTTCTTTTGTTTTTCCATTATAAATAATTCTTGAGTTTGATTTAACATTTATCAATTTTTTTTTTAATGAGCGATATAACTATAATTTATATAAAAAATGTTCTTAAATAATTTATTTGATTTTATAATTTATTTGTATTTATAAGAGTAATAAATAAAAAATATTTTATATTTTAAATTTAAAAATATATTAAAATATTAAGTGTATGACTAAAAAAGACGAAAATAAAAGTGATAAAAGTGATAAAAGAAAAACAGAAGAAAATGACGATATTCCTTCACCTCCTATTAAGAAACCACGCCATATTCCAATATTTTTTGAAATTATAGAAATAAATAAAAATAGAAATTTATGCGGAGATAATGGCGGAGGCAGTGGGTGTGATGAAAATATTCCAATAGAAGTATCAAGTTCTGAAGAAGACGTTTTTAGTGATGAAGAATTGGAAACTTTATATTTAGATGAAAAATTAGAAAACATAGATGACCTTATTAGAATTGGTAAAAATTATTTTAATGGAAAATATGAAGTAGGTTTTAAAAAATATAATATTAATGTCAAAACAGTATCTAAGTTAGTGGAACCTTTAGAGAACCTAACTAACATGATAGGTATGAATGAAATTAAAAAGGATGTTTTTGAATTATTATTATATCAACTTCAAGAATTCGATAAAAGTAAAGATATGCTTCATACAATTATAGATGGAGAACCTGGGGTAGGTAAAACCGAATTGGCAAAAATATTGGCTTTAATATATCATAAAATGGGATATTGTAAAAACAAAAAAGTGAAATTTGTAAAAAGAAGTGATTTAATTGGGGGTTATTTAGGGCAAACAGCAATTAAAACACAAAAAGTTTTAAATGAATGTAAAGGAGGTGTTTTAGTTATTGATGAGGCATATTCTCTTGGTAATAAAGAAGGACGTGATTCATATGCAAAAGAATGTATAGATACACTAACCGCTTTTTTATCTGAATCGCCCGAAACTATTGTTTTTATGATGGGATATAAGGAATCATTAGAAGAATGTTTATTTGCACATAACAAGGGTTTAGAAAGAAGATTTACATATAGATTCTCGATACATAAATATAAACCTGAGGAATTAAAATTAATTTTATTTAAGATTATTGAAGGAGAAGGGTGGAAGATAGAAAATAAAGAAGAAATTCCAGATACTTTTTTTATAGAAAATGAAAAATATTTTCTATTTAATGGAGGGGATATGCTAAATCTTTTCACTAAGTGTAAATTTACACATTCTTTAAGGTATTTTAATTTATGTAAAAAGGCAACAATCGAAAAAAACTACGAATATCTTAAAAAATTTATAAATTTTGAAGATATACAAAATGCGTTTAAATTACTATTAAAAGACGAAAAGTTTAAATTAAGAAATGACGAAGAAGATAATAGTTACCAGTATTCTTTGTACACGTAACTTAGTTATTGATACTTATCGATTAATAATTCAATTAAAAAAATCTAATTTTTTCTGTTGTGTAAATCTATAAATAAGGAAAATTACGCCAATTGATACAAGTATTAATATAGCTAAAATAATATATGAATTCTTATCATAAATATCTTCCTCTTCTCTAATTAATGTGTCATTATAAGTTGGCGCCGGGGTGGAAAGTATTTCCATAATTTTAGTGGTTGTTATATCAATTGGTGTTTCTTTATTATTATTATTTTTCTCAGTAGTTAAAACAACTTCTTCTTCTAAACTGGGTGAATACATAGGACTTTCATAATCATAAATATCATCTTCGGATATATTATCTAATAAAAATTCTTGTTCTTTTGTAATTTTATTATTAACCATAACTTTTTTTCTATAGTTATCTAATAAAAGTTCTCCGCTCATAATTTCATCAATAATTTGTAATTTTTGTTCTTTTTCTAAGTTATTATCCCATTTAGTTAATTGTATAGTTTGTCTTAATT
>Ga0209534_10003966_pt1 | contig 13859 bp, 11 predicted proteins | sample COG_07_FD_184751 | JGI IMG/M metagenome (GOLD analysis project Ga0209534, IMG submission 184751) | Pelagic Microbial community sample from North Sea - COGITO 998_met_07 (SPAdes) (version 2) | ecosystem: Environmental > Aquatic > Marine > Neritic zone/Coastal water | place: Helgoland, sampling...
TCTCTCGTTGAGGTCTTGGTTGATTGGAGTCTATTGTTCAAGTGCATCTGTATTTAGCAGTGGTATAGCATCACCACCGGAGAATTTTGGCAGCTGGCCGTCCCACTTTTTAGCAATGCGCAAATCAGTCAGCTGCTCAGCTATATACATAACTGAATAGTAAATTAGTCAGCTCTGCCTGGGTGATGCTTAGTGATCCCAGGATGAGACTATTCAGTTAAATATTGACCATAAAAAAGCCCCTTAAAAAGGGGCTTTTTTAAAATGGCGGTGGGATAATTGCTAGACAAATTCAATAAATATTCGCGTTCAATACCTTCAAATAGGGAAAGTCATTAGGTTATCAGGGGTGTCAGATTAGTCAGGAGCTTCAACGTTCTCAGATTCTGGAACGTAAGTCACACGCATTGGATCATCTAAGGCAATAATCACTGGCTCAAGATCTCGTGGGCCAGGGGCTGAGTAACTCACACCTTCAAAAGGGGTTCTACCTGGACCACCTGGGTTATAAAATGCTAAATAACCTTCTTCCAAACTTGGGATTTCAAGTATGGTAATGTTTCTCGCAGCTTCTTCATCGCCAACCAAAATGATGTCGATATAGTTATCCCTGTCTTCATCGTAACAAGTATCAAATATAACTTCGCCACTTTCAGGCTGGCCTAGATCAGACAAACCAACCACTCTAAGCGTGCCACCCTGCACAGCATATTCCTCTCCTACTTTATCGATGATGACCGTGTTGCCGTCCACACCATTAGCATGAACTCGAAAGAAATGTTCAAATTCGTTAGGTTTTAGACCACTTACACCATCTGGTGAAAAACCACCAGTTGTTAACATTCTTAGCATGAAATCACCTTCATAGTATAAGGCTGTGGCATCATTCGCTGGAATTAATGTTAGTAGTGTACTGATTCCTTCTCCATCCATTTGTCCCTCGATGCGATTTAACTTCGCACCGACTAATCTTGGACCGTTATTCTCATCATACGGACTGGAATCGGTTTCCCAGGTAAGCCCTACGGCACTGACGACTTGACCGCCTGGGCCAACCATCATCAATGGCGTGTCATCTTCAACAATTTCAAGCTTAATCGGGAAGCGAGCATCAGGATGGTCGCTCGGTAATCTGTTGCCAAACTCTCCAAAAACTACCGGTGTATTTCGCTCATTGTCTTCAATGTTTGGTGCGGGGCCTACAGCCAACGGCCTTACAATGTCACCAGTGTTTAATGTAAATTGAAAATCGGTCAGACTTAGCGTTCTGGTGTCAAGCGGCCAGCTAAGCACAATGGGCAAACCATCAAGACCGATAGCACCGTCTTTTAGTTCCCCATAAGGTGCCTGAATAATATAAGCCCTAGCAACTTGAGTGCGAGTTGAAGTTGCAGTGTGGTTTTGAGCGCCCGAACCACAATAAATGTCTGATGACCAAGCACCACCAGCCGCACGGACAGAATCAATAGTTAATTCTGGGGCATCAATTGCGACAGTGCCATCAAAGCCCATGCCCGCCGACAATATTTGTGGCTCTTCGGACCAATAATCTGCACCTTTCAAAACACCGTCATAAAAGAATGAAAACGGTGCTTGTGGCGTGGTGATGATTGCGCTTTGCGAGGTATCCTCTAGCACCACCACTGTTCTGGTAGCTTGAGACCAGTTACCACTGGCATCTGTTGCAGTATAAGTCAGCTCATAGGTACCAGGCATGCTGGTATCGACGGTTCCTTGTGTTGTTACGGTGATTGCACCATCCGTATCATCATGAGCTTCTGCACCCAAGTCACCAAATGCGGCGTTATACACAACTTCGATACTTTCGTTACCAACGAGAGTAATTACTGGTAGGGTATTGTCGGTTGGGGCACTGCTCGTCGTATCTGTTTCAACACTAATGTTATCGTTGTCACCATCGCTACCACAGCCAGTAAGTTGGCTTGCCAAGATAAGCGCAATACAGTTCAGGAGAAAAGTTACCTTGTTTATCATCTCTGTCACCTTGATTTGTTCATTGCAAATAAATCGAAATTCAATTGCGAACATCGAACTTGATGCGGAAATTAACAGAACTTTTTCCATTCCGCTGGGCGAAGTGCATCAAATGTTAATCGTGATGTATGAGCGGTACATTAATGCGTATGAGTGGTACAGACGCTGTATTTTATTCTCAAAATATAAAACTATAATTGCGCCATTAACGATAACCCGCAAAGGCTAAATGGCATTGGATAAATTAGTCACACTAAAAGCGCAACAAGAGATAAATCGAAAGCAGCTGCAAAAGCTCGTGTTTTTGGTTATCTTGCCGGTGACAAATCTGCTTTTTGTCTCTGCTGTGTTGTACGACATTGAAAAGTTCAATATTCAAAAAATTGGGAATATTGCAATTCGAGTTTGGGTGATCTTCGGATTCGCGTTTCTGGTCTTCCAGTCGCTGGAAGAGTATCAACCTAGAGTTATTCGTAAAGACTGTTTTATTTGTCAATTAGCATTGCACATTCTCATTATTGTAGGCATTCCCTCATTTTTCGCACCTGTAACTGCCCCCCCTGACAGCCTCCCCCCAATGCTACCCCTTGCGGTGCCCAGGTTTTTTATCATCACTCTGGAAATTACTCTTTATTTGATAGTGTTGCGCACACTGGACGAGCAGACGAATACTTTTTCTACAATGCTGGTGCTGAAAGAATCAGAGTTAAATGTACTCAGATCCCAGAGTAATCCTCACTTTTTATTTAATACTTTAAATCTGATCAATTCGGAAATATCTGACGATCCAGACAACGCCAAGGAAATAGTGTATGACCTTGCTGATTTGCTTCGCAAGTATTTGAAAATGGCGCAACAAAGCTTCACAACTGTTTCTGAAGAATTGAAGTTGGTGAACCTATATCTGACATTACAACAAAAACGATTTAAAAATAGGCTTACTTTCGACATCGAGGTCGCGCATGAAACTCATCGATTACAGATCCCAGCACTACTGTTACAACCTGTTGTTGAAAATACGATAAAATATGCCGTTGAACCCTACGCTGCAAAAGCCCACGTAAAGGTAGAAACGAATCTTACCGATCAAAATCTCGTTGTGGTCTTCAAAGATACGGGGCCAGTATTTAATGATAAAGCTATCGAAGAAGGGGATGGCTTTAGAATTTTGCGCAAGACTCTCGATTTACACTATGCAAACAATTATGAATTGAGCTTGAAATCAACCGAGACAGGTGGCGAATTTAAGGTATGTATTCCCGTTCGCTCTTTGGAGTCAAATCGTGAGTGAATTAAAGATACCGGTTAAACGCGTTATGTTGATCGATGATGAACCAGCAGCCATTAATCATTTGAGATCGGTTATTGATACCTTCGATGAACTGGAAATCATTGCTGAAATCGGTGATGGTCGAAGAGCTATCAAGGAGATTATCAAACAAGAACCCGATATCGTTTTTCTCGATATAGAAATGCCTGAAGTAGCTGGTTTTGAGGTGGCGAAAGCAACGGCAGATGTTAGCTATCAGTTGGTATTTGTTACCGCCTACGACCACTACGCTTTGGAAGCCTTTGATACCAAAGCAATTGATTATTTGTTGAAGCCAGTTCGACCTTCGGTGTTTAAAAAGTGCATCAACAAGATTTTGCATCAGGAAGATATGGCGCTCGAGGCTCTTGAAGAACAAAAAGGACAAAGCGACAGTTTGGTGTTGTCGGATGGTAAAGTCATGCGGGTGGTTAACCAAAGGCATATTACTTACATTGAGGGTATTGGACGCTATCGTTGTATTCACCTCAATCAGGCGGGGATTGGTCTGCACCGTATGCCCACCATTGTTTCTGGCACTACTTTAGACGACTTTGAATCTCAACTTTCAGCCTCAGCATTTACCCGTTTGCATCGCAGCTTTATCGTGAGTATTGAACAAATTGTTGATATATCTGTCGACTCACGACGCCATTATGTAAGTTTGATGGAAAGTGATATGAAAATACCTGTCGCTCGCGCTAAAGTGTCAGAGTTAAAGTCGGCACTTAAATATGGGGCGGTGATACCCAATAATCTCGTTAAATAAACCCAGCAGGCGCTACTTTAAAACTGCTTTAATTGAGAGAGTTGTTCCATAATACCCTCTAATAGCATCCAGAGAAGTGTATTAATAAACAAAGCGGATGTGCAATTGCTCAGTAAGGTTGTTGAAGGTTAGTGCATAAATCGGTTGTTGAGTGCACGATATCCGAGGAGCATTGAGTGGTGGGTTTATCTCTCGCAACTGTAACTCTGGTCAGGTTTTATACGCCAGAAACGAAAAAACCCCAGTATTTACTGAGGTTTCAACGATTCTATATGGCGGTGGGATAGGGATTCGAACCCTAGATACGCTATTAACGTATGCCAGTTTTCAAGACTGGTGCATTCAACCGCTCTGCCATCCCACCTGTTCTGTTAATCAGGGTATGTTTCCTCTACCCTGATTATCTGAAGGCGCTGATTATACAGCGCCTTTTTGCACTGACAAGTAACAATTACTCCTTTGGTGCTTTTTCGCTATTTTCCGCGTTTACAGCAGCATCTGTGGCAGTGTTCGGCTGTGCTTTTTCAGCGTTGCGTTTCTTGCGGGGATCATTGGAAGCCCGCGCCACTGATGCTTTTGGCGTTGCGGCGACCGGAGTGCTTGGGCTGGCTACCTGGGGCACAGGGGCAACTGGTCGCTCGGTGCTGACCTCAACTTTGGCCACTGGCTTGGGCTTCTGGCGAGGATCATTGCTGGCACGAGGGCCCTCTGCTAAATTCTCAGCTGCAGCTGATTCTGCCTTTGGCTTTGGTTTGGCCTTGGCTTTAGCTTTTGGTTTGGCCTTAGCTTTTGGCTTGGTTGCTTTCTCAGTCTTTGCCTCTGGTGCGTCTGCTGCTGGAGCTACTGCTGTTTCAGTAATAGTTTTATCTGTAGCTGTGGAGACCTCAGCTGCGTCCCTGTTAGTAGCTCTTGGCTTGGCAGGTTTGCGTTTTGGCTTTGCCTTGGGCTTTTCTGTGGCTGCTGAGTCCGCAGTTGCCGCTGTATTTTCCATGGCACTGCCTTCAACGGCTGCGGGTGCTTTATCTGCCACAGGCTCACCTGGTGTGACGGGGGGCTGTGTTGGTGCTGCCGTCTCAGGGGTTGCTACCGCTGTCTTGTCCAGCATTTCCTGAGGCACTTCCTGACGCTGGCGACGGCGGCGAGGGCCGCGACGCTTATCATCTGGGCGTCGTTTTAGTTGGTCGCCCTGAGGTGCTGGATTATTGCTCTCTGGAGTTTCAGTTTGCTTGTTTTCCTTGGCTGCATTGCGCGACTCAGCGTCATTATTTTTAGGCTGGTTGCGACGGTTATTGTTATTGCGGCGATTTTCACTGTTGCGCGAGTCACTATTGCGGGAATCATTGCTTTTGCCACGGTTACCCTCATTGCGGCCTCCGCTCTGAGCATCCTTGCTTGTGCGGCTGTCATCATTGCGATTATTTGAACGACGGTTGTTATTGCGGTTGCGATTGTTTTGCCCGCCGCGGTTTCTAGTATTGTGGTTATTGCTTTTGGGTTTGGGCTTTTCTTCCTCTACAGCCTCGCCTTCGCCGAACATGCTGTCCCAGAGGCGTTTTACCAGACCAGGCGCTTTGGCCTCTTCAGGCTTGGCTTGCGCAACCTGAGGGGCGGGCGTGGATGGTACTATGGTTTTCACTGCTGGTTGAGCCAGCACTTTTGCGCTGTCGGCTGAGTCGGACACTACCTCAACCTCAGGCTTGCTTAACTCATGAGCCATTTTATAGCTGAAGTCTGAGTCGTCCTCGTCCTGGTTGCGGATGCGCACTACTTCAAAATGTGGTGTCTCCATCTCTGTGTTCGGCAGGACAGTCACTTGAATATTATTGCGCGACTCTATCGCTAAGATCTCTCTGCGCTTCTCGTTAAGTAAAAAAGTAGCTACAGGGATTGGCACAATAGCGCGAATCTCCCGGCTAGATTCTTTTTGAGCCTCTTCTTCAACAAGTCTGAGAATTGACAGTGCCAGTGATCTGGTGCCACGGATAGTGCCCTGGCCCTTACAGCGAGGACAGACCTTAGACATGGTTTCTTCCAGAGAGGGGCGCAGGCGCTGACGAGACATCTCCAGCAGGCCAAAGCGAGAGATACGTCCCACCTGAACTCTTGCACGGTCTATTACCAGTGCGTCACGCATTTTGTTCTCGACGGCTTTCTGGTGCTTGCTGTTAAGCATATCGATAAAGTCGATAACAATCAGGCCGCCCACATCTCGCAGGCGCAGCTGACGGGCGATTTCTTCCGCAGCTTCTTTATTGGTATTAAATGCGGTCTCTTCAATATCACCACCTTTGGTGGCACGGGCGCTATTGATATCGATTGAGACCATGGCCTCAGTTACGTCGATAACGATTGAGCCGCCTGAGGGCAGGCTAACTTCCCGGCAGAACGCGGTCTCTATTTGGTTTTCAACCTGGTAGCGGTTAAACAGCGGTATCTCTTCCTGATAGAATTTCACCTTGCTGGTGAAGTCTGGCATGACTGTACCTATAAAGGCGGCAGCCAGAGCGTAGGCCTCTTCGCTATCGACAATAACTTCGCCTACATCGGTGCGCAGATAGTCGCGAATAGCGCGGACAATGACATTGCTTTCCTGGAACAGGAAATGAGGTGCTTTAGAGCCATCAGCTTCCTCTTTGATAGTGTTCCAAAGCTGCAGAAGGTAGTCTAAATCCCATTGCAGTTCTTCTGTGGCGCGGCCAATACCAGCGGTACGCACTATGGCGCCCATACCCTCAGGAATATCCAGGCCTCGCATGGCTTCGCGCAGATCGGCGCGCTCGTCGCCCTCAATTCTGCGGGAGATGCCTCCGGCACGAGGGTTGTTGGGCATGAGTACAAGATAGCGGCCGGCAAGGCTCATAAAGGTAGTCAGTGCCGCCCCTTTGGAGCCACGCTCTTCTTTTTCTACCTGTACCAGAACTTCTTGACCCTCTTTAATAGCGTCTTGAATACGCACGCGGCCACCATCGGAGGCGCCTTTTTTAAAGTACTCTCGGGAGATTTCTTTGAGGGGTAGAAAGCCATGGCGCTCGGCGCCATAGTCTACAAATGCAGCTTCTAAGCTGGGCTCTACTCGAGTAATTTTACCTTTGTAGATATTGGATTTTTTTTGTTCTCTGGTGCGGTTCTCAATGTCCAGATCATATAGCCGCTGGCCGTCGACCATGGCAACTCGCATCTCTTCTGTATGCGAGGCGTTTATTAACATGCGTTTCATATTTCACCTATTCTCATTGTTTAGAGTGAGAGCCTGGTGAAAAAAGCAAGAAGGGGAGGTAAAAACGAAAGAGCTACATTATATAGTCTGCCGATCCACTGGCAGCCTGAGCTAAAAGCCTTAAGCACCAGTATTAACGGGCCCTCAGGGGGTATAGCTATATTTTCAAAATGTATCTTTAGTCTGTTGGATACTGTTCGATTTCTGCTGAAAGGGGCGCTTTTGCCGATATTTACTGCAATCTGCACTATAAATCTGCACTTAAATATGCAACGTAAATGCAGTTTAAGTAATAGTCTGCGTCTTGCTTTCAACAAACTGCGACCATCGGCATAGGCCTAAAAGATCGCATGGAGCTAACAATATCTTAAAATTCTTTCGTTTTTTAAAATAGCCAATTGCTGTGATTCAACGTCTTGAGTGGCATATTTAGTCTTAAAAAAGACGGCGCTCTAAAACGGCAGTAACTGGACTCTAAACCTGTTTCTAAACTTTTTTCACTGGCTGAGTTCACTCAGCTATTGTTGATTACCTGCAAATGACCTGGTCACTTACATGACCTAATTGCATAGCTATGGCAGGCAGTCACTTATTCTTTTACCAAAATATTTTTGGTAGCAGTCTCACCCGGGGCGGCCAATTTTTTGGCATCTGGCCCGGGGACATCGCGGCGCAATATAACAACAAATGCACGCGGCTACAATTGAAACCATAATTTAGTTGGGTGATTGTGGGCCGGATGGGTACAATGGCGCCGTTTTCAACCCACTATAGTTGACCTGTCTTGTCTAAATCAGATTCAAAATCCCAGCCGAACAGGCGTTTAAATGAAAAGCCGAACAGGCGTTTAAACGAAAAGCCGAGCAGGCGCTCTAATGAGGAGCCCAGCCGGTCTTCTAGCGAAGAGCCTCGCAGCCCAGCCGCCTCAGAGTTCGACAAGGTGTCATATACCGAGATCGGTGCTGAGCATGAGGGTCAGCGCCTGGATAACTTTTTGATTCGCCATCTTAAGGGTGTGCCCAAGTCTCGCATCTACAGACTGCTGCGCAAAGGTGAGGTGCGAGTTAATAAAGGTAGGGTTAAAGCAGATACCAGGGTCAAGCAGGGCGATATTGTCAGAATTGCACCCATCCGGGTAGCAGAGCGTGGTGCATCCCCGGTGCCTGGTAAGCAGCTTAAGCGCTATTTGGCCGATAATATTTTGTTCGAGGATGATGGTCTACTGATTATCAATAAACCCAGTGGGCTGGCGGTGCATGGCGGCAGTGGGATTTCTCTGGGTGCTATTGAGGCTCTGCGCGCTGAACGCCCCCAAGCTAAGTTTTTGGAGCTGGTGCATCGACTGGATCGAGACACCTCAGGCTGCCTGATGCTGGCCAAAAAGCGTGCTGTGTTGTTGGAGCTGCAGTCAGCTATGCAGCGCAATCAGGTTGAGAAGCGCTATCAGGCGCTGGTTAAGGGGCAGTGGCCCAAGGGCAAGTCGACGATCAATGCGCCTCTAAAGAAAAATCAACTATCCTCTGGTGAACGTATGGTGCGTGTGGATGCAGAGGGCAAGCCCTCGGTGACCCACTTTAAGATCGCTGAGCGCTTTAAAGAGGCAAGCTTGCTGCAAATCAAGCTTGAAACTGGCAGAACTCACCAAATACGGGTGCATTGCCAGTTTTCAGGGCAGCCCATTGCAGGGGACTCCAAATACGGCGATGAGCACTTTAACGAGAGTTTGCGCGATGCGGGGTTAAAGCGGTTATTTTTACATGCCAGCAATCTGCGCTTTAGGCACCCTCTGTCCGGCGATTGGGTAGATGTTGAGGCGCCTCTGCCAAAAGAGCTAACCGCCGTGCTGCGCAATCTGGCCTAAGGAATCAACCACTAGTGACTACTAATCAGGCAGCCAAAAAGCTAATTATTTTTGATTGGGATGGAACTCTGTCCGACTCTGTGGCACGAATAGCCCGCTGTATCCAGCTTGCCGCAGATGAGCATCAATTGCCCCAGCCCAGCTTTAACCAGGCCAAAGAGATTATTGGCCTTGGGCTCAACGAGGCGATCAGGCAGCTATTCCCTTCGGCTGACGAGCCTATGGTGGCGCGTTTTAGTAGTAGCTATTCGGCCCATTACCGCCGAGAGGATAACGGGCCCTCCGAGTTCTTTCCTGGCGTAATCTCGAGTCTGGAGCAGTTGCGGGCCTCTGGCTATCTGTTGGCAGTGGCAACAGGGAAAAGCCGTGCTGGTCTAGATCGAGTATTTGCAGCCACCCAGCTAACCGGATTTTTCCATGCTTCGCGCTGTGCCGATGAAACCCGCTCTAAGCCCCATCCGCTTATGCTTCAGGAGTTGCTAGCAGAGCAGGGCGTAGAACCGCAGAATGCAGTAATGGTCGGGGATACAGAGTTTGATATGGAGATGGCGGTCAATGCCAATATGCCCCGCATTGCCGTTAGCTACGGCGCTCATGATAGATCCAGGCTGCTAGAGCACCAGCCTCTGGCCTGTCTTGATAACTTCTCAAATATCCTTAAATATGTATAAATAACAATCAGTTATAAATTTAACCTAAAGTTAATTATAGGTATTCTAGAGAACCTCAAAACCAAATTCCTGCAGTGCTGTACAGAGGCTTATTAGTGGTAACCCTATCAACGAGCTGGGATCCTGACTGGCTATATTGGTAAACAGGCTGATCCCCAAACCCTCTGCTTTAAAACTGCCTGCGCAGTCATAGGGTTGCTCGCGCTGCAAATAACGGGCTATTTGGCTGTCCTCAAGCTGACGAAAGCACACCTCAGTAGTATCCACTAGCTGCATCTGCTTTATATTGCCATCCGGGAGATGCTGTTCAAGTGCCAGCCCCGTGTGAAATAGTACTGCTTGACCTGATTGGGCCCGCAACTGTTGCTGTGCATGCTCATAAGTGCCGGGTTTGCCAAGTATCTTGCCATTCAGTTCGGCGACCTGGTCTGAGCCTATAACTATAGCCCCAGGGAATCTGTCTGCCCCAGCGCGGGCTTTATCGGTGGACAGGCGCTGGGCCAGGGCCTTTGGTGACTCCTGTGGGTTAGGGGATTCATCTATATCCGGTGAGTAGCAGCTAAAGTCTATATTCAGGCGTTGCAAAAGCATTTTGCGGTAGGCGGAGGAGGAAGCCAGAATAAGGTTACTCATAAAATATCTCGTTGGTGAGGCTAAACTGCAGGCTGGTTATGGTACCTCTTTTGGCTCTGTCAATCAGCGTACAATGGTTGGGAATTTTACGAGGTTTTCTTTGACAGATCATAGTCTTGACCCTATTATGCGCGCCTAACTGAGTACCACCGATATTATGGCACTGCCAACTTATATTGATCCGCGCAAACTGGCCCTGCAGGGTAACCTTCTTGAGGGCACGGTTAATGTGGCCGATCTTGCCAGACTTGAAGCGTCGGTTAGTGCGATTTGCGGTCCGTTGCAGGCTAGCATCCAGTTCAGTCTGGATGAGTCCAGAGCCAAAATTGCCGAGGGTGAGGCGAAGGTGCCAGTAGAGACGGTTTGTCAGCGCTGTCTCGATCCGCTTGTGTTAGATCTGCAGGCTAATTTTGCGGTGCAGGTAATCTGGTCTGAAGACCATCTAAACCGTGTCGCGGCCAATTATGAGCCCTGGCTTGTGGTTGATAAGATGGCCAACCTCAATGAGTTGCTTGAGGATGAAGTTTTATTGGCGCTACCTCTGGTTAACTATCACCCTGCTGGTGAATGTACCGGAGATACCTTTATAAAAGAGGTAGAGGCCACAGGTGATGAGGTTGCTTCGGACAACCCATTTAATGTTTTACTGCAGTTGAAGAAATAATCAGCTGCGCTTAATTTTTGCTTAGGAGTTCCTATGGCTGTTCAAAAAAGTCGCAAAACCCGATCTAAACGAGGCATGCGTCGCTCTCACGATGCATTGACCGCAGCAACTGTTTCTGTGGATTCAGTGAGCGGAGAAAAGCACCTGCGTCACCATGTGACTGCAGACGGTTTCTACCGCGGCCGCAAAGTCATTGAGACCAGCGCCGACTAACTGATTGATCTGTCTTGGCAAATTCGCTCAGAATTGCCGTAGATGCTATGGGCGGGGATTTTGGTCCTCGCGTTATAGTACCCGCGCTTGTAAAGTCGCTCCGTAAACACCCTGGTGTCTCTGCGCTGGTTCTTGGCGAGCAGCGAACGCTGGATAAGGCGTTGAAAGATTGTTCTGCCGCAGATGTTCTCTCTCGGATTCAAACCTGTTACAGCAACTCTGTTATTGGCGACGATGACAGTGCCTCCACCATTATTCGCAGCAGGCAAGACTCCTCTATGGGGCTGGCGCTAAAGGCGGTTGCCGATGGGGATGCCCATGCCTGTATCAGTGCGGGACATACCGGGGCCCTTATGGCTCTGGCGCTGGTTATCTTGAAAACCTTACCTGGCATCTCAAGGCCTGCTATCTGCGCTACCTTCCCAACCAGGGAGGGTCGCTCTTACATTCTTGATCTGGGAGCCAATCTGGACTGTTCCCCGGCCCAGCTGTCTCAGTTTGCTGTGCTTGGCTCGCTGGTTACCCGTGAATTAGAGGGTATTTCCAAGCCCAGAGTATGCCTGCTTAACGTGGGTGAAGAGGCCAGCAAAGGTAATAGCGTCATTAAAAAAACCGCAGGCTTGCTGGAAGCAGAGCCACTGGTCAATTACTGCGGCTATGTCGAAGGCGATGGATTATTTCAGGGCCATGCACAGGTAGTTGTCTGTGATGGCTTTAGTGGCAATGTGGCACTCAAAGCTTCTGAGGGTGTAGCTCGCATGGTCAATGGCATGTTTTCGGATTTGTTTCGCAGCAGCTGGCTAAACCGCCTCGCGGCGCTATTGTTAGGCACCTCTATGAACGCTCTAAAATCACGGCTGGACCCTGCCGTTTATAACGGCGCCTACCTGCTGGGGCTAAATGGTGTGACTGTGAAAAGCCATGGTGGGGCGGATAAAATTGCCTTTGCTCATGCTCTGGATGTGGCTATCGATGCGGCTAAACATAATCTGCCAGAGGTTTTGTCGCCTATACTTCAGAGCAAGATCGACAACAATCAGACCGCTGAAACTAATTAGAGGACCTATGACACAGAGTAATTTAGCGTTTGTATTCCCCGGCCAGGGGTCGCAAAAAATTGGCATGCTAGCAGAACTGGCGAGCCTCAACCCTGAGGTTGAAGCTACTTTTAAGGAAGCCTCAGATGCCCTGGATTATGATCTCTGGCAGATGATTCAGCAGGGTGAGCAGGGGGATATAAATCTGACTGAGCGCACCCAGCCGATGCTGCTAGCTAGTAGTGTCGCCATCTGGCGCCTATGGAATGAAAAAGGCGGCCCGGGCCCGGCACAGATGGCCGGTCACAGTCTTGGCGAATGGTCTGCCCTGGTATGCGCAGGGGCACTGGAGTTTGCCGATGCAGTTAGAATTGTCCGCGCTCGCGGTGCCTATATGCAGCAGGCTGTTCCTGCAGGCGAGGGCGCTATGGCGGCCATTCTAGGACTGAGCGATGAGGTTATTATTGCCGCCTGTGACTCTGCTCGCGAAAATGGCACTGTTGACGCAGTTAATTTTAATGCCCCGGGGCAGGTGGTTATTGCTGGTTCAGCCGCGGCTGTTGATCGGGCCATTGCTATCTGTAAGGATGCGGGTGCCAAGCGCGCCTTAGCTCTGCCAGTCAGTGCGCCATTCCATACCTCTCTGATGCAACCTGCGGCTGAGCAGCTGACGGAATTGGTTCAGAGCACCATATTTTCCAGTCCATCAGTCCCAGTGGTGCATAATGTCACCGCCAAGCCTGAACAGGACGCAAATGCTATCAAGTCGCTAATGCTTGCGCAGATCTATAAACCAGTTCTCTGGGTGGACTGCATTTTGGCGTTAAAATCATCAGGCGCAGAACATTTTGTCGAGTGTGGCCCGGGCCGTGTGCTCAATGGTCTCACCAAGCGCATTGATCGGGATCTCAAGTCGTTCTCGACTGATGATCCTGCCAGTCTCGACAACGCATTGACCTCTATTTAACTACCTCTGGGAGTAAAGTATGACCGTTGAACAAAAGGTGGCGCTTGTCACCGGAGCAAGTCGTGGCATAGGCGCGGCTATTGCCGATGACTTGGGTCACTCTGGAATTACGGTGGTGGGCACGGCCACTACAGAAGCTGGCGCTGAAAAAATTACCCAGCGTTTTGCGGACCAGAATATTAGCGGCAGGGGCATGGTGCTCAATGTGACTGAGGCCAGCTCTGTGGACAGTCTGCTACAGACCATGACTGAAGAGTTTGCAGCGCCCACTATATTGGTCAACAACGCTGGTATTACGAAAGACAATATACTTATGCGTATGAAAGACGACGAGTGGATGGATGTTGTAAATACTAATCTCAATGCTGTGTTCCGTCTGTCCAAGGCCTGTGTGCGGACTATGACCAAAGCCCGCTGGGGTCGGATTATCAATATCAGTTCTGTGGTTGGTTCGATGGGAAATGGCGGCCAGAGCAACTATTCAGCAACTAAGGCTGGTGTTGAGGGCTTTGCCAGAGCGCTG
>Ga0209534_10003968_pt1 | contig 13852 bp, 13 predicted proteins | sample COG_07_FD_184751 | JGI IMG/M metagenome (GOLD analysis project Ga0209534, IMG submission 184751) | Pelagic Microbial community sample from North Sea - COGITO 998_met_07 (SPAdes) (version 2) | ecosystem: Environmental > Aquatic > Marine > Neritic zone/Coastal water | place: Helgoland, sampling...
CTCCCTTTGGCTCCACTTTTTATTCCCAAAAATAATTTTTTATTTTTGGGAATAATATTTATTGTTAAGATCTTCAGTGTGAGCCTTCATTCTATCAAATTCATCGGTAATATCCTCCGCTTCCATACCTAGAACAAATTCTAAAAGATACATGTCTTGGTTTACTTTACAAAATTCAAAAATTTCTTCACTTGCATAATATCCCATAGTTTCCAACAACTTCATGGTCTTCTCTTTTATATCGACACCTTTTGGGAATTTTACATACAATTCGCCTGTATAATAGTTTATTACTCCATCATTAATTAACTCAATTTCAAGAACTGAAAAAGGTGTGTGATCATTTTGCTCTAATAACGAATGTATTTCAATATAATGGTCTTCTGTAATCCAAGAGGGTTCCTCGCCTTCCCTTAGCAGATTAATCTCCTCATCGCCTTTAAAAGCATATAACTTATTAACACGAAAGTCTTTTTTACCTAGAAATATAGCTGCTCTTTCAAATCCTACAGAAGTAATTCCAATATGATTAGTTTCCTTATAATATCCAAAAAAATTTATCATTTTTCTACTAATTAATTTGATAACACTTCCATCCCCAGTCATTTTTCTTTTTATCAAATGATAGAATTGCCTTTAAGGATAACTCTTGTTTATCAATAATTTTATTTTTTTCAATAAAGTCTGGAGTTACAAATACATCTGTTACAAAACCGAAGTCTTTACCCTCTGGAATACGAATTATTCCAGAAACCTCTTTTATCGATTTTGGTAATTCGATTTCAGAAATACCTTCTATGTTCTCTAGCGTTAATAGTCTATGAAAACCATCATCCCCTACAGGCTCTATACGGACTTTTATTATATCGCCAATCTTAGGGTTTTTAACAAAACCATCATAATTAAAGAAGCCTTTCATTTTTTTATCCTTAATAAAAGTCAATATTTTCTTGTTATTGTTTACAAATTCTATTGCTACTTTGTGCTCTGGTAAATCTCTGTACAATAACTCTTCCGCTTTTTTACAATGCTTTTCGTAAAGGTTTTTATTGTTGGAAATATCGTCTGCTTTTTTGTACCAACTGCTCTCGGTGCATTGGAGAATATTATTTGGAATTTTCCAACCTTTAGATTGTCTTACTGAAACTATGTTTTTTATTTCAGCTTTTGCTTCAGAAAATAATTTGCGCTCAACTAAAATTTTTGAAAATAAGTAGCGAGTCTTTATTAAAAATTCATTTGGTGATTTCAAACTCAAAGCCTTACAATAACAAGCAAATTCTAACTCTTTGTCTTCCTTAAAAATTTCTGCCATCAAACCCCATACCCAGAAATCATTTTTCTTTTGCTTGGCAAAAGGCAGAAAGGAAGCTAATGCATTTTCTTTACTACCCGTTTCTAATAACATCTGTGCTTTGTAATAAGATAGAAAACGATATTCCGGATACTTATCTATAATAACATCTAATTGAGGAAGAAAACTCTTGATTTTATCCTTGTCTACCTCTCTGAGTGTTCCAAAGGATTTAATTGCTTCTCCATCAATCAATTTTTTACAATAAGACCCATAAACCTTATCTGCTAGAGCAGGCATTTGTCTATTGTTATACTCCTCTTGGTTGTAATCTTCCTGTCTGAAATTTTCTAAGCCCCACCAATCAGTAAATTCAATAAATCTCGACCAATTTTGAGAACCCTTTTGGAATGCTTTCATCAAAAGACTATAACTTTCAGAAGGTTTAGTAAAGTGACATTCTTTGACAATATCAAATATTTGATTCACCCTAGCATAATCAATCGGTTCAGAGTTTTGAATCTTAAAAAGCATGCTACCAATTTGATAAGCAGCAGTATCAAATATCATTACCTCAGTTTCAGGTAAATTAAGTTCTTTAATTTTTTGAAGATTTTCAATAAAACCATCAAAATTAATTTCTTGAGCATACCGTTTTAAATACTCATAATACACCCAACTTATATTGCGTTTACCCCAAATATTTTCAGGAGCAGCATCTAACTCATTTTGAGCCATCGCTAAAGCTTGTTCTAACTCTCCAGATTGTCTTAACTCTTTAATTTCTTTAGATGGCATTATCTTGTAGTTTAATGATTAACTGTGAAAGTTTTTTATCATCAGTGCATTGAAATGTTTTGGGCATTGCAGTTGAGAATCGAAATTCTTTATTAAAATAAAACTGTATGTATGAACAAACAGCATCTGTAACAAGGTAATAGTTGACATAATACTGTGAGACTTGCTCTTCTATATTTGTAATAGGAATATTTAGACTCTGGCAATGGGCTTGCATTACAGAATATAAATTTTGTAGTTCCTTACTGGACGGTGAATGTTTTAAACCATAATTTTGATTTTCAGATAAATTAAAGATGGTTTCTAACTCTTTTTCTTCATTACTACCATTAGAATTAAGAATTTTAAAAGGATTTAAAAAATGACCAGATCCTTTATGGCTTGCTTGCAAGCAAAACTGAGTATTCTTTGAATTTTCAATTGTATAGCGTTCCAAAAAATCGCCTTTAGATGCTACATTTATTATTTTAAATTCTGTGTTTTCTAGTTTTCCTAAAACCCTCCAGTACATAGAACTCTTGCCTTTGTGTTGATTGGAGTTGTGAAAAGGTGATGTTTGTACAGATTCAAAATTAAGTGCGTTTGCAGGGATTTTACCAACGTTGGTTATTGCAGAAAACTTAAGTTTGCTAAAACTTGTAAAATGTGGTGCATTAAAAGTGTATAGGGTGTTTATTGCTCTAGTTGTTGCTGTGTAACACCAACGTAGAGGATCATCTGAGAGACCTACCCTGCCAGAGTAATCGACAATTACTTTTTCCCACTCACCACCCTGTGCCTTGTGACAGGTAATTGCATAGCCATATTTAACCCGTAAAGCATTATAAAAAGGGTCATTTTTTAATTCTGTTTTAAACTCTTCTGAACCTACTTTATACCCTTTTATTCCAGATGCTTTTCTTTTATGCTGTTGCTCGTTAAAACGCATTACAAAATTAATATATAGGCCTTTCATCATATCGGTAGTTAAATCTCGATCAATAGAATTTAATAATGTATCAATAATGTAACATTCAATCTCACCGTCATAATTAGGAACTCTAATAATTATCTTCCTAAAATCTATAGTCACTATTTTTTTTTCTTTGTTTCCATTCTTATTTGTAAATATTGGAGCAGATTGAGAAATTACAACATTAGAAACATCAACAACTTTTGCTATGTCGCCATTAAATAATTCAGTGGCATAGGTATGATAATTATTATTGTTGATTAAAATTAAATCACCAGAAACTATATCTTTTTGTTTTGGAAAAAGCCTTTCTCTAATCCCCATGTTATAATGGTAGCATTGAGAATTAGAAAAAGATATTATAACACCATCTCCGATTTCTGGATTAGGAAATAAGTCTAAATAAGTATCAATAATATCTGTTGCGTTTAATTTTATACAAGATTGTGTATCAAATTCAAACACTAACTCACTCCGCGTATCTGCTTCTAATACATTTCTAATAGTTGTAGCATTTTTAAGTACTAAATTATTTTCTTGTCTTTTAACTTCTTTTAAAATACTCTCAGTGCAAGAAATACTTCTACTATTAAAATAGTTTTTATCCAAAGCCAATGAATTGTTATCACCAACAGGTGGCAGCTGGGCAGGGTCTCCAACAAAAATTATTTTATTGTATTTATTTGAAGAAAAACAGTTAGTCAATAAGTCTTCTAATAAAACATTAGTACCAAAATCAAATAACTCATTTTTAGATTCTCTACTAGATATCATAGAAGCTTCATCAACTATTAAAACACGCTGGGCAGTGTTAGATATATCAATAGGAAAATAATACTTTATAGCATGCTCCGCTTCATCTTCTGAATTGGCATTGATGGTTTCTATTGCCTCTAAATTGTATATAGCACTATGTATAGTAGTACCATGCCCTGTTTTATCGCGTAACTCTTTAGCTGCCCTTCCAGTTGGAGCCATTAACTCAAAAGATTTGTGTTGTTGCTCAAGGTAAGAAACTAGTCCATCTATCAATGTTGTTTTACCAGTACCTGCATACCCTTTAAGCATAAATACTTGAACCGTATTATTAAAGAAAGCCTCAAGATTGTTGATGACAGCTTCTTGGCATTGGCTTAAATTTAAATGATCAAAATGATTGAATATGCTCATAACTTTTTATTAATAGACAAATATTGTTTTTATGTATGTAATCTATTTACATAGATTTATTCTATTAATTTTATTTCTTTAATACGTTTAATTATTTTTTTACCATTAGCTAAACAAAGCTGTTGAATAATTGCATTACCGTCTTTATCAATTGAGAAAGTAAATTTTATTTCAGCCTTTCCTTGAGGTAATGCTGGTATCCCATCAAACTCAAAATCAATTAATGTTTTATTCTGGCTTGCATTAGAATTATTCCCATATACAATATCTGTCTTACTTTTGGTTTGATTATCATAACTAGTTCGAACTATGGTACTAAAGGATGATGGAATTTTATCGCCTTTATTAGCTAAGTATTTTATGCCATCATTTTCAATGCTTAAGCCTATATTAAATTTTAAAACATTTTTAGTTATTAAATTTAACTTATCGGCTAGTTTTTGAACAGCAATATTCTCTGGAACCAAATCGAAGGCCTGCTGAACTAATTCCTCACTTGGTTCTTTACTCGCTTTAAATAGTAAATCTTGTGCTAGATATTCCTTTTGATTTAATTCATCATTTAATCCGATTTCGAATTTAGAAATAGGTTCAATCTTTTTAAGTGGGATAGCTAATTTAATTAGTCTTTGAAATTCGTCATAAAATGAGTGAACGACTTCATTTTCATTTTCAATAACTAGTATATTTTCTCTATTCTTTTCTTCTGCAAAATAGGTCCAATTGTAAGACCCATTAATTAATACCTTTTGATCAAAAATGCAAAATTTATTATGCATGGGATTATTACCATCTGAAAAATAAAATTTGCCACCATTATCAATAAACTCTTGAAAAGGCAAACCGCTTTCTCTATTATTTATAAAGTCATTATGAATTATTAATTCAACACTTACTCCTTCACGCAATTTCTCCAACAAAGCATTGAACAACTCCCAATTTGTAAACCAGTAAACCGCTACAACAATACTATTATCTGCATTACTAATCTTCTCAAGAAGTTCTGTTCTAATATTCTTAAAATAAGAATGAATCATTTTTTTAGCTTTGAAATTTTAAAATTTCCCGAATCATTTAGTAATGATTCTTTACTTTCTTCAAATGTCCTTTTTTTTAAGCCTTTATTTACATTTGTATCATGTTCATTTGTGGCATCTATAAAATAGGATATAAAATCAATTAACATGAAGATATCATTGCTATTAATTTCGTTATCCGGATTATAATGAGCTGCTTTAGTATTTCTAATCTTATATAAATCGGTCCATTTTTTAACACTTGAGTTAACGTGTCCATATTTATAAATTAAGACCGCTGAAACTTTAAAATTCGTATTAAGCCTTTTAGTAGGGATGTATTTATTTTTGATTGTTATTTGATCGTGTTTAATCTCATATTTGCCATTTTTAGTTAATTTTAATGGTCTTTCAACTTTTAAACTACTCCTTTTTTGCACGCATATATCTTGATTTTTTAAAATGACAAAGGATTCTTCTCCTTCAATAAACACATTTTCATTACTTACATAATTTTCTATTATTTGAAATAGTTGCAAATAACAATATCTAAAATATTCGTTTGATAATTTTGTGTTTATCAATAGTTCAAAAGAGATTTCTAAATCACTTTCTATACTACTAAAGAAATTTTCATAAACTACATTCTTTTTCGAAAGTTGTTTTATTTGATTTAATTTTGTTCTAACTTCTTTTAAAAAAGTCATGTTTAAACAATTTTTCAATGATTGAATCATATTTAAAACGGACTGATTTATGAAATCTGAATCATCAGTGTTTTCGGGAGATTCTTTCAAAATAAAACCGTCTGCGCCAGCTTCTTGTAGTGCTTGTAAGTTCCATAATTTATTCGTGGCAGAAAAAATAATGACCTGTATACCCTTGTTGTGTTCTTTTATTCTTTTAAGTATTTGATATCCTGTAATATCTTCGATAGGAATTTTTTCAAAATCTTCTTTATGCAATCGAAAGTCCAGTATAACTAAATCAACGTCTTCATCAATCACTTTTTTTAATGAAAATTCAACTACCTCATTTTTTGTCTTCTCGTTAAACTCATTCCCTAGATGTATAAAATCAGTATTATTATTGTCGATTAGAATTTTTTCAAATATTTCTTTCCATCCTTTTTCTGCCTCATCGTCGATATACAAAACTGTTGGCTTTCCCTCAAAATTTAATTTAAGATCATCTTCTTTTAACAATTGAAATTTACTTATTGGGTATATGGTCTTTAAATATTTGAAATACAAATCGTTTTCAAGCTTACTTTCTATTTTTACAATTTTACCATCAGTAGCCTCTATGGTATTTGCCCATCTATAAATGGCCCATTCATTAGCAATACTATGAGTGTCCTCGTAATTAAGCGGAACATCAAACTTTAATTTTTTTACCTGATTCACTAAGCTAATTTTCGAGAGCTTTATTTCGTTGATTAAAGTTGAACTAATTATGCTATCGATATTATAATCTATTAAAAAAACACCTTTGGTTTTAAGCAAATTAAAGCACTCACTAGGAAAGTAATCTTGAATACCAGTAAATGAATACAAAAAAATATTGGCATGCTGATTAATACCTTCGGTACATCTAATATGTGTAGCCAATCTCAAGCCTAAAAAATCTGATAATATAGAGCCAAAACAAGCTGGTATTATGATGTTAGTAAATTCATCTAATAATAAGTTATGAGAAATTATTTTCGTTAGTTGCTTATCCAGAGACTCTTCATTACTAATGAATAATTCAACTAAGTTTTTGTCAATAAAATCATTATCGTTAGGATTAATCAATTTTGTAGTTGCATCAAAAAATATGATTGATTTATTCATTGATTAATGATTTTAATATAGTTGGGTCTTGAGTTACTTTCAAATCAATAGTTTTATTCGTTAGGGTATTGAATTCTTTAATCTTAGTGTTTAACAATGGACTTAACTTAAATTTAGTTTCCCATATTTCTTTTTTAAGTTGAAGAATTTCTTCAGTATTATAATTTTCACCAAACAATAAAATATTTAAACTTTTCTCAAAAGGATCGTTATTATCGACCGAATTAACAAACAACTCTAAATTTTGATATACAATTTTTACGGGAAGGGTAACAGTGTTACCATTTTTTCTTCTTGATTTATTAGAACCGCTAAATTGAACTAAAGGAATTTCTTTTTCTATACACCAATTAACAAGCTCATTTCTTATTTCAATACTATTTTTTTTGTGAGAATTATCAACATGATCAAAGAAAGACTCGTGAAAAAATATAATGCTATCCTCTGAATAAATTTTATTCTCAGTATTTAATTCTTCTTCTTTAATTTGTTTGTAAGTGTATACCGTTTTTATAATTGTATTATATTTTTTGAACTTTAAATCATTCCAGCCTAATGATTCTTGCCTTGGTTTCTTGTCATCAATTAAATAAATCATACTAATACATTTTTAAAATAAATTCAACACCTTCTATATCTTCATTAAATTCTTTAAATTCCATTTTTTTACCATTCCAAATATTAACCAAACCAACAGATTTTCGGTCATCAAAATAGGCTTTCACATACAAATCACATAAACCATTGATTTGATTTTTTATTAAGCTTGTTAAGGAATCTCCTAATCTAAAATCACAAAAATTTTTACCGAACTGTTTTGAATTTAATATCACGATTTTAAATTCTTTTTGGTTAAACTCATCATAACCAAAATATAGTTTCACATTTAGTCGTTCTTCTTCATAGTGGTTTTTTGACAATTTAATAATTCTAATGAGTGCCTGCATTAAAGTTTCCACATAAGTAAAAAGATCAATAGTGTAGGAAAAATCATTATCAAATTCAAAATCATATTCTACTTCATTGTTGAACTCTAAAAAGATTGCATCATCAATAAAAGGTCTTAGTGGGTTATCATGTTTAATATGAAATAAATGTTTGAAATATTTTACTAAACCAGTAAAATGCGATAGGCTATCCCCACTTTTTAATTCAATCGTTTGAAAACTGAATCTTATATTCTGATTAAATCCATCTCCAGGGTTAGGTACTTTGCCTGGGTTGCTATCGCACCAGGTTATTAATTCATCAGATGTCCATTTTATTTTAATATTCTCTGACCATCCTTCAGAAATCTCATAACTACCAAGATATCTTGAAATTAACCCAGAAATATTTTTTAAGATTTTGTCTTTATATTTAAACGAAAGTGTACTGTAGTTTTTATGAATACTCTTTACATGTTTATGGTAATCATACTCTTGCGTTCCACATACATTCAGGATTTCGATAAAATTATCCTCATTATCAACTGGATGACAGGTATATTTTAAGATTGGGTTCTGATTGTATTCTAATAAAAATTCGTGTAAGTGTTTAGGGTTTAAGTATTCAGGAAGACTGCATTCTGCTTTATCAGTTTCTGGTTTATCGGACTTTTCACTTTCTACGTCCTTTTTAAAAGATTCTATAAATACCTTAATCTTTTCAATTTCTTCTAAAACCTTATTGTCAATATCTTCGGATGATTCCAACTCCTTAGAAACCAACTTCAAAAAACGCTCCTTTTGAGATGGTTTAAATTTCTCATTTTCCAATAACTGCTTTATAAATCCAAATTTATTCACTGTCTATTATTTAGTATATAATTCCATGACACTATCTATACCGTTATCTTCCCAATCATTTAGAATCTTTTCTAATCGGCTGTAGCCAAATCGAAGTTCGTCGAACCTTTCCTTTAATTTAAGATAGGTGTTATTTGTTTCACCTTTAACCATGCTTAAGTAGTTTAATTTACCATCTATAACATTGGTCATATTAGGACTTCTCTTTTTTAGGTGGCCTTTATCATTCAAATAATCCTTTCTAAATATCATCTCAGCTTTAGTATAACCATATCTTTCCCATAGGTATAACCATTTTCTTAAGTCTTTTATGTATCGTTTTTTAACATTTACTTTCTCGTTTACCACAAGACCTGTGACTTCTTTTCTAATGCCATCAACCTGCAATCTTGTTTTACTTTCATTAATTGTAAATCCCTGGTCTTCTATGATGCGTTGCATTTCTTTTAAAAAGGGACTATCCTTTTGAAATACATTATGCAAAGAACTAAACGTTATGTCATCTGCATAGCGACTGTATTTCAAACCAAACCTTTTTGCTACAGCAGACAATAAATAATCTAAACGTTGGCAGACAACGTTAGTTAAAACAGGAGATGTTGGTGCACCTTGTGGCAATACATTTTTCTTAATCTCAACCCAATTACCTTCACTATCTTTTCGTTCAACGGACATTTCTGTGCAACAGATGTTTGAAATAAAGCTTGCTAAATCAATTCTACTAAAATTATTTAAAAATTTAATTTTATCAAGATTATTCTCTGTTTCAATGTATTTATTAACTATTCGAGGTAATACTTCATTTTCGAAAAGAACTGAATCTTCAATATTATTTAATTCCTCATTTTGCTTTCTTAATTCATCGAATTGATTGTACATTCTTTTTTTAAAACGACTATAATTTCCTTTTTTATCATTTATAAAATAACAAGTAGAGCCTTCAATTTTATAAAATATTTTTTCACCATAGTCGGTTTTAAATTGACTTACTAAGCTTTTATTTTTGGTTTCATTCTTGAAGTCCGTAGGGTGCTCATCATTAAGCAAGAATGGTTTTAACTGAAGGCATTTCCATACGCGTGCCTGATCAATACTTTGAAAAAAGTCCTTTAAATCCACATTAAAGACATAGTAATTTCCTACATGTACTTTAGCATTATCGACTATAGATTTATTTTTAACAAACCCAGTTGCAGCCTCATGAGGGATAAAAACACATTGCAAAACAAATGCTAACGTTTTTTGTATGGCTTTTAAACCTTTAACGGGTGCATGAATGGTTCTATCACCACCAGATTTCTTTTTTACTTTAAATTCTTTGTAGGATTTAGCGTTTTGCCTTGAATAATAAGTTAATTGTTTTAACTCAAATGGCACTGCATTCTTGCCATATACAAAAGGCTTAGCGTAGTTAAGAACAGTCAACAAGTGTTCACGTGTTTCCATTTGTAGAAACGCTTCTCTAATAGTCTTAATATGTGAATTACTTGATTCCATTTTTTTTAAATAAAATTCTTTGAGCCTGCTCTTTATTCTTTGTGTAAAAGTCTTTTAATTTTTAAATAAAAAGAATAAATAAATATGTTTAGCGACTAGCTTTGCAAACTAACCAAGAAACATTAATCCCAGACAAGTCTGGGACACCAACCGATCTAAAACAATCCTAAAACTGAATCCAGTTGGCACAATCAATATTTTGAGCAGACTATCAAAGAACTGTGCAAATATAATTTGCAAATATGCAATCTAATTGCACACTTATATTATTAGTTTAAATTTATTTTATTGTATTATCTTTAAATAGATTGATACAGTAATTTACACAAGTAAACATATAAGTAGCTTGCATAAATATGTTTTTTTTATAATATCCTAAATAATTTCTAAATTTTGGGTGAAAATTTGATTTTTCTAAAATTTCATTAACTCCGTGTAAATTTCCATGTAATCTGTCTCTCAAGTATTCTCCATTATTCTGTTAATCTTTTAAACAACTCCGCAAATTTATGTATTAACTAGGCAATTTTAATGCACAACTAAATTAATTGTATAATTGGTTCATTTTATTAGTAATTTCTTTCATAGTATCCCTAACCTCGACAGGGCTTATAATTTCAACATCATCGCCAAATGATAATATTGCCTGATACATTTCATAATTAGGTAACAAGTTTAAAATAACAGTTCGCTCTTCAGGATCATTTCTATCCAGGCGTTGGCTCGCACCATGTATCGGTTTGGTTATTACATATGGAAGACGTTTTACAGAAAATCTTAATTTAACCTCTACGGTATCTTTATTAATAGGTCTTGACACACCAATCATTTCATCAAAATAATCTGCCCAATTAACTTCATTTGGGATAATATCCTCAATGGTTTCAGAAATATTAATAATCCTATCTAACGCTAAATTAGTAATACCCGAATAATTTTTGGACTCCTCCCAGCCAAATAAAAACCACCTATTATTATATTGCTTTAAATGATAGGGGTGTATTCTACGCAAATAAGCCTCAGCATCCTTAAAACCCTTGTATTCTATTATTACTATTTTTTTACGAATAAGCTGATTATAAATTTTACCAACCCAAGATTGACCTGAGTAATCTCTATTGCTCTGGTAGCTTATTAAACCATTATAATCTTCATGTACAAGATTAAAAGCTGATTTTATTCGAGGAAACAATTCGTCCAACCAGAAGAAATCTTGACGATTATTGTATCTTGATAAAATAGCTAAGGTTTCTCCTAATTGTTCTTGGTCTGTTTTAGATAATAACTGATTTCCAAGAGCTAAATCTGGATTTGAATATTTAAATACTGTTTTTTTACCCTCAAATAATTTAGGAATAAATACAGGAAACTCATCAAAATCTAAATTTGCACTATTTTCATTTTCAATAGTTTCTCTAACATACTTAATATCATTCTGAATAGTTTTTCTCGAAATACTAATTTCCAATCTGGAAGCTATAGTCTCTATTAACTTATCTAACGTAAATTGTCCTGTTCTACTAGAAAAACACTCATCCAAAATGGTGATACGCTTCTGAAAGTTTTTATTTTGTGGCATAAAATATTTTGTAACTTATGAGGGTTTAAGGGAGCAACCTATTTAATTAAATAAATCAAATATAGTAATTCTATGCAATTACATTGCACATCTAAATCATTTTTTTGTGTCAAATTATAAATAAACCCGTGAGAAAAATAAAAATATCATATTTTGAAAAAGATCAACATATTATAGTTAAAATCAAAAGTAATTCAAAGTACATTAAAAAAATTGAACAAATTATCAAAAAAGATAATTCTTATGAAAAGAATTATGAAAAAGTATGGATCCCTAATAACCATGTTAAAGGCTTAATAAAAAAAATGAATTACGAATCATTTAAAATGATAAATAGCTGTTTTACAAATGGACTAAAGGAGCAATTTGAAAAATCAACTTGCTTACAAGATTTAGAGTTAGTAGCCGTAAGAAGAAATAAATTAAAAACAAATGGTTAAATTAATATGCATAAAGATTGTTATGGATATTGTGTAGCAATTAATCTTACTAAAACATCTAGCTACTGATAGTGATGGGGAGTACCATAAAAAGGAAAGAGAACTAATGAATGATATAGAAAAATTAATTAAATGAAAATAAACCCATCAACTAAAGAAATATTTACTGATGCTGGAGCGTTTATAAAACGCTTACACTGCCCTATTAATGTAAAATGGAAAGCCATGAAAAAAATGGAAGTGGATAGGAGAATATGCTTTGAGTGCAACAAAACAATTCATGATACAGCTAGTCTCAATGATACAGACTTAGTAAGACTAATTAACAATGACCCTCAAGCTTGTTTGAGAGTGAACTTAAACCAAGAAAATATTAAAATAATTCATTAATGCTGTTTAAAAGACTCTTAGACATATTTAGAACTAAACCCAATTCACAAACAAAGAAGGGTGAGATAACTTGTACGGAATGCGGCTTAGTTTATGATAACACACTTGGATTTTTTAAAAGAGAAGCTAATGAGTGTCCTGATTGTCAGTATATAAAAATCCTCACAGATAAGTCTTTTGATGAGATGAGTGATGGTCTTAGAGTGATTATAACAATCCGTGGCGAGAGAGCTATTAAAGCAGCTAAAGACATGGGGTTAAAACTACTTGAATTAAAAGCAGAAGTGAGTGATGAGTTTAAGGTAAAATATAAAAAGCTACAACACAGAAAAACAGGAGAAATTATAACAATAGGAGACTTCAGAGCAGATGGTGGATCGGAATGGAAAACGTTAGTTAATTGGACTTCTAGGAACCCTTCAAAGTTTCTTAGTCCTTATGCTGCCTATGTAATACCTAAAGACTTAAAAAAAGGAGAGTGTGTGCTTATAAATGACGTAATAACGAACCATGTCTCAGGAAGGTGGAATCAAGGAGATGTTTATAGACTTTCAAAATCTGAGGCTACATGGACTGGGAGAGGCTTTGTTATTAATGTCAGCTCTTATGCTATTGGGGATATTATAGGATAAAAACAATAAAAAATTAATTACATAAATCAATCTAACCCTCGCGAATTAATATTAATATTCCCGAAATTATTTCAAAATGAAATATTTCATTTTAGGGAATAGTTTTTGATTAAATTTATAACAAATTAAAAATTCAAAAAGTGATACAATATCTTAAAAATCTCATTTCAAATAAAATTATTCGAATACCTATGGCAACACAAAAAAAGGAGAAAAAAAAGTATGTTATTTCAGAGAAAAATCCATGGCTCAATCCTAAAGATAATTTTGGTAAATTAGAAAAAGGTAAAGTTTAATAACAGATGTAAGTTCATATTCTATTGATATTATAGGATAAATACTACAAAAAATTAAATACAAAGATGAATTATAAACCACTGTTAGTAATATTAATATTCGGTCTGTTTTATACCAATGCTCAGCAAAAATCTGAGATAAGTTTTGAAGAAATTGAAAGCAAGT
>Ga0209534_10003980_pt1 | contig 13821 bp, 4 predicted proteins | sample COG_07_FD_184751 | JGI IMG/M metagenome (GOLD analysis project Ga0209534, IMG submission 184751) | Pelagic Microbial community sample from North Sea - COGITO 998_met_07 (SPAdes) (version 2) | ecosystem: Environmental > Aquatic > Marine > Neritic zone/Coastal water | place: Helgoland, sampling...
ATCAAATAAGATTTTACCATTGTGTGCCCGTACAGGAAACCGTTCCCAAAGTCCATATTTGAAGTGCAAATACAAATTCATCATAGTCATTTCATTGGTCAAACATATGGGATAATCGAGCATACCTTGAATCATCTCCGCTTTACTACAAATGTCTAAAATGGCCGTATCGTATACCCACATACAATTCAAAAAATAGGGTTCTAATAATTCTTCTACTTTAGGAAAATCTTCTTTCAACTTTGTTAGTCTGGAAGGGTTCGCTTGACTGACTTGTGTATGGAACAATTTATTGGGATTGGGTAGTTCTACATAATTACCCCCATCATCCGGTGCTAAAAATTTGCCACGATAATCCAATTGAAGTATTGTACTGTAGACATCGTCTAATACGCGTAATCCACTATCCAAAAACACAACTCGATCCCACTGTCGGAAATACGGATCCATTACGTGTAATTTTTCCCATTGATTCACTTTACTGATTTCGCGTCCATCAATACTATCTAAAAAAGGTGCATAGTGAAGTTTTTGCAGTAGTTCGTATTTTTCCTCAATAACGGGGAATTTCTTTTCTGTAACACGGTAAAAATCCAAATAATTTCTCCCTAAATGTGCATTGTCGATATTGATCAGTACAATGTCACCAAGCCATAAACCTCGTGTACGTAAATCCAAAATAGTTCGCTTGGCTTTATGGATATAACCTTGATCTGTTACCAATACAAATACTGTAGAATCGGTAACATTTTCATTAGACGAGTTATTACTCATTGTGGTTGAATTGCTATTGGAAGCCAATGTATGGCATTCTTGATTGGTATCGATACTGGTTGTTTTCGCGTCCATTTACAGAACAAAAAAATAGTATTTTATACAATTAGTAATAAAATATTATTCAAATTATTATTGCGCCTATATTTTTATTTCATTCGATCGTAATCGGTCTAGTTATACCAAACGCACGAACATTCAAGGTTCCTGTACCGATATATGTAAAAGTGACATCTACAGAATCACTTTCCTTGATTTGGAAATAAATGTCTTGATCTTTCACTGGTTGTTCTACTATTACTAAATCGCCCGACAATTGATACGATAACAGCATACTCTTTTGTGACTCTGTCATTAAACTAAAGTTCGTGTTTTTAAATTGGATCTTAATAGTGTCAGTGCCACTATCAATCTCTGATGCAATTTCATATGCTGGTGCTACACTTGTATCTACTATCTTAAATGTTTCGGATAGAGTTAATTCATCAATAGTGAAAGTAAACATTTCATCTGTTTCAGTTGATTCATCCAAATTAATAGTAAATGTTTTGGTTTCTTGTATGTTCATTGTACTGACTATATCTCCACTGTCATTTTGAGACAATGTACCAACATCCACACTAATATCGGCCAATGTAATTCCGGATATTCTGTACTGAGCACTTTCGATTAAAGCATTTACACCAATTAATGTAATGCTAAAAATATCTCCTTCATTTACAGAATAAAAGGATTCGCCGGTATTTTTCGTCAATCCAGAAATTTCCAAACTATACCGTGGCGCTTTAGCTGAATTTATAATAGTAAGAATATTACTGGAAATATCAGTATATCCATCAGATGTTAACTGTACAATAATCTCTTCATCTTGTTCTGGAACTCGGTTTGTTGTAGTAACAAAATTATAACTTATATCGCGTATATTAGTGGCTAAATCAAATGAGAATTGTCCACTCATGGCAGTTAAATCGAATGAAGGGTCATTGTTTGCACTAATATCCTCTCTGTTGAATTTTGCTAATCCACCACTATTAGCAGTGTCAATATTATATGAAAAATCACTTTGACTATTCCAAGACAATGGAAGTTCCATTATTACTACAAAGGTTTCTCCTTCGTTAATAACATCAGTATTCGGTTCATTCAGTTTATGTAATCGTATTCTTGGTTCAATGAAATCATTCAATACTATTTCTATAGTAGAGTCATAGTTCACTAATTTCATGGTAACCCTTTCTTGTGGTAGCGGATCATTAACGACTTTAAACTGTTGACTGTATTTGTATTCGTTATTATTGAGTGTTTTCTCAAATATACCTTCATTTGGTGAAACATAATTGCTGCGTTCATTATCATCATTGAATAATTTATAATTGATTACATCGGGCAAAGTCGTCGGCTCGGGCCAAGTCAATGTAATTACAAACTGTTCACCAGATTTCGGTTTATCATTATCAATAGACAAGAGATTCACGGTAGTATCACTGATGTCAACCACTGTAGAAATGAAAAGACTATCGATTGCAATGATCAATGATTCCTGATCTTCTGTTTTGTAATCTTTGCGAACAATAATGTCAGTCGAACTATTCGGTTCCAATATCCCGGTCAACGATTCACCGCTTATATCCTTTTCGGTGATTCCCAATCCCCGTAATTCATATGGATACTGTACAATAGGGTCACTCGTTGGAACATTATTCAACGTAATAGTAATGGTACCTCCTTCTTCTACATATGAATTGGTTACATAAACCGCATCAATATATGGATTTGCACCGCCTTGAATCACAGTAGAAATGCCATAATCCTCTATAGTCAATTGAAAGGAATCATTATTTTTATGAAGTTGATTTCTCTCAAAACTACTCATGGAAATATCGAAATTGGTTAAATCGTCATCCACCAATACAATTGTGCCTTGTAAGGGTACATTGAAAGAAGAAATGGTTGTATTTGTGATTGTATAATTCACAGTGGTGTTGACTTCCGAGCCTGCTACTTGAGGAATTTGAACCGTGTAAATACCAGTAGCAATATTATATTGAACCATTATTCTATAGTAATTCATATAAGCAGTAAATACTTCAGCTTGGTCCAGTGCTTTGGAAAATATTTGTAGATCCGCTAATTGGGAACGGTATTGGGGAGATCCCAGTTCAATGCTAGAAATATTCAATTGTGTTGGACTTTCATCCGGTGTAATTGGTGTTGTGGTTGTTGCATTACTGTAGTATAAATATCCATTTTTGTACAGTTCGATTTCACCATTGCTATTTACTGTACAAAGTATATGTTCCACAGATTTAATAGGTGGCCTCCATGGGACAGTTTTGTTTGTAAAAATAGTTCCACTGAAATCAAGTGAAGATCCATTTTGTCTCAACATCACCAAAGATTCACCCGTAGAAGAATCCAATGAAACTAATGTTTCGTCTACAGTTCGTATTTTGGGATCGGGTTTGTACCAAAATCCAATGGAAAATGGAAGAGTCATACTTGCATCCCATTCTACGATTTGTCCTTCCATTGGTGTAAAAGAGAGAACTTTCTGTAAACTAGTTCCATTGTGTAATTCATAATGTACTGTAGAGTTGATAAATGTCATTGTATTGACATTGGCACTGGTGTTAATGTTGAATTTTTCGTCCGGTAAAATGTCCGTATAGTTACCAAAGCTGGAGTATGGTGCTCGTAAATCATTGTAAACATTCAGAACTTGTTTGTCGGTAAATGGGAAATTGTAAAAACAGATATCCCGTATAATCGGTCCAAATCGTTCTAATGACAAAGATGGTTCGCCTAAATAGATATTTTGCGTTCGCACTGCTTCTTTTAAAAATGTGTCCGGTTTGTATTGTTGTAAACGATGGCCGTTTTCATACACAATCACATCTCCGTTTGTATAGACGACTTGGTAATAAATGGGGATTTTCTCTCGATAAGCATTGTAAATAGAATGTCTCTTAAATGCATAAGAATGAGATTGATTTTCAATATAGATTCGGTTCTTTTTAATATAAAAACTCAATACATTGTCTTGGTGTACAGTAGCCGTAGAATCCCCCACCAATAGAAATACGGTTTCGGTGAGATTATGTGTAAGTGGATGAACATATAGCCAAAAACCCAGAGACATATTTGTGGATAACTGTAAAATGGATTCCCCGTAAAATTGGTTCCACGAAATATCGACGGATGTACCAAAAGAGGTTGTGTTCCATGTGTCTACATTGTGTCGTATACTTGGTAGGGGTTGGAATTCCGCTCCCATTGCTACCATCGAAATATCGCTCAATAAAAGATGATTCAATTCGTAATAATTCCGTTGGATGCGCAATTTCACATTTTTACTGGAGTTTGCTAAATAGAATTTCACTTGGATTTGATTCCAAGATTGATCATAAGAAATCAATGGGTTCGTTTGAAATAAGACACCTTGGTTATCGACAAGTTGTGCCTTGTATTCTACAGTAGGTGCGGTTGTACCACTTCCTCGATACGGCAATTCGGAAATATTTCCATATGGATTATTTTCTGCTAAATGTTTTGCAATGAAAAAAGCCAAAGAATAATAATTCTGGAATAAATATTCCCCGGATATCGATTGTTCTAAATAGGCCGGTTGACTTACAGGGTAATCCACGTAAAAAAGAGCGTGTTGATTTACATGAGCACGATCCAAATAGTTATGACCATATAGTGTACCATTGCTATTGTCTACCAGTAAAACGCCAGTACTGTTATAATATTCTGGATATACCGTAGAAGATGTGGACGTCATTCCCGTTGTATCGCTAAATACATAGGTCTCTCCATTAGATGGATCTAAAGTACCGTTTAACAAAACAGTCGGTGTTTTCATCTGTTCTACTGTAAAGCTAAGGGAATCCGATATGTATCCATCTACCGGGGTACTGTAGAGAACATAAGGGGATGTCAATTGGATGGGTGTAGGTTTGTATATTGTGCGAATCGTACCACTTAAATCATCCCCTACAGCCGATCCATCGGGTAAAGTAATGTCGATGATATTGGTTTGGCTTGTACTGATTGTTGCATCAGGAGCGTTGTCAAATACGAAGCGATTTTCTACAATATTCGGTGTAGAAATGCTATTTTCCAAGTCCAATACAAGTGTATTGCCTCCCATTCCCGTATTGAGTACAATGCTATTCGCCAATGTATCTACTGGACCTTCGTTCAATGTACGCAATGACTTGAATTGTGTATTGGGTGGGTCGCTAAGACGTATGAAAGATACATCATAAATGGTATTTCTCTCCAAACCACTAATATCATAATAATTGGAATCGAAATCCAAAGTAACATCGTGATAAATATTGCGACTTGTATCCAGCCATTGAATCGTATAACTAGTATCTACAGTAGGATCAAGATCGAGCCATCGTAACTCAATGGAATCATTTTTTACAATCGAAATGAATTCTGGCATTACTGCTTGAAAGTTATATTCACCCGTACTATAATAAGGTAATTCGTATTGGAAATCAATGAGTCCCGTGGAAATTTTATCTCGGTAGTATGTATGCAAAGTGGCACGAATGTCTTGATTGAACACCACATTGGGTATTTGTATTGTCTCATTTGTGGAAACAACATAGCTAATATCGGGTGTTCCATCCGTGTATTGTAACTCTACAATATTGTAATTGACTTCATTGGGGTTTATATTGTCAATAGTGAGAATTGCGCTATTTCCATAGACCGGGTGATCAAATACAAAATGGCCATTTAAAGTACCAGGTCCAGCGTGTAAAGTAGTAAACCCGGTATCATAATTGTATTCGTATAAATTGTATCGATTCGTGATTTGCAATTGGTAAAATGTATTTGCCAATAAGTCATTTTTCATAAAAGTCGTTACGGGGGAAAAATTTTGTTCTACATTTTCATTGAGGTTAAATCTCATAGAAAGAGTGGATCCATTTCCCGTACGATTAGACGTGGTAATCGAAACGCTATTCACTCCTATAGTCATATTTGTAATCGTTGTTTTCGATTCATTCAATGTACGTAATGTGCCTACATTGTTGGACGAAAAATCATCAAAATCATAATAACCTTCTATTCTATAATTGTAAGATGTATCGGGCAATAGATCTGGAATCAACAATGAATCATCCCAATCATAAATACGATCCTGGAAATAGGCTTCTCTGGTAGTATTGGTACCATCACTGATCACTTGATCAAATCGAACTGAATAATAAGTGTGGTTTGTGAAACCAGTTGCAGCATATTTATTAATATTTATACTATCACCCCGTTCAGCAAACAAAGGGGTTAAATTACCAACAGAAGTGGTTTGAATTTCAATGTCGCCAGAAACTGTATATGTATAACTGGGAATAGCAGGTTCTACAGTAGTAATGGGTGGATAAACAGATTTGACGCTGTACTCGTACACAATATTGGACAATTCAGTGAACTTAACACCCTTTGTACTGGTATTGGCATTATATTGTAGTGTAATTTCGGGATTATCTCCAAACTGAACCAAATAATATGGCTTCATGGAAAGTGAAGATTCAGAAGGAGCCCCAGTAAAAGTAACTATGGCATCAGACTGCACTTTGACTATTTCCGTTACTTGTAAATTGGTCACTGGACCTTGATTCAATGTAGTAAAATATTCCTGTACAGAATAATTGTTATTAGTGGAACCATAACTCGCATCCAATGACACTAAATAAGTTGTGTTGATTGATAAGCCGGTAATACTGAGTATTTGATTGACTGAATCCAAATGAATGGTTCCGTGGTCCGGTTCAATACTAGGAATCACTGTAAAAGATGTACCGGATGGGGCTTCGTACAAAAAATCAACCGACGTGTTTCTGATAATGGGGCTATTTGTATTGAACAAAAAAGTGACTTCGCTTTCATTTAAAGTAGTTAGGGTCAATTTATTCACGTTATCAATGTATTCGTTATGTGAATCGGGAAATACTGTAGAAATGGCTAAAGTGTATGTTGTATTAATCATTAAATCTAAAATGGTGACACGATTATTATTCAATAGTTCAATGTTGCCGTGTTTTACGCCATTTACATAAAAATTGTGTTGTATACCTTCCATTGTATCCACCGGACTATAGGATAAAAGTATGGAGCGATTGAAAATAGTATCCACCGTTAAGTTCGACTGTAGAAAATAGTTCTCGTTTACAGTGGTAATAGACTCACTGGTATCAAATGTAAATTGATCGCTACCGGATCCATATAGTGTTTCTACAATTGCTGTATATGTGGTATTGTAAGATGCGTCAAATGATTTACTGTACAAGAGCGGGTATTCATTAGTCATTGTATCATACGAAATATTGGCAATATAAAGGAGATCGGGAATCGAAATGCGATAATCTACGCGATCTCGCAAAGGAGTGAATTCCAATGTAAAACTTGTACGCTGACTATTCACATCACCACTTTCTACAGGAAAAATTTGATTGGTTGGGTTTTTCAGTACAACGTCTTTTACAGCTCCTTCGGCAACCGAAGTGCGGAATTGTTTGGTATGATTCACGGGAAATACGTCACCACTTTCATAAGTGACATATAGTTCTACAGTATACACTGTATTGGGTGTAAGCCCGGTGACAAGTAAATAATTACCGTAATGAATATATTGGGTATAGGTGAACTGATAGGTATGGCGCTCGTTGGTAGTATTTTTGTCGGCACTATTATTAGTAGTCAAAACCACGTTATAATAAGAAGGTTGTCCTACTTGTTCAAAATACAACTTTGCCGTAGTAAAAGTAGCCCCTAATATCACTAAACGTCTTGGTTGTCCTTGGTATATTTTCCGAGTTCGCTGACTTCGTATTCGTTCGGATAACCTCAATGCAGACGATGAATTACTATTGTCCGTAGAAGTGGGAGTCGTGTCGCCATTTTCTACTGGACATTTGCATAAGGATCGCAGTGGTTCTTTCATATGATGTTCTTTCCTCACTATACCACATACTGATATAAAAAGGTCATTATTAAAACGCCTTTTATTTGGGAATGTTCATTTCGGAAAAAAATTGAATTAGAATGTTCAACCAATAGAAAAAGGCATATAAATAGATCATTTCATATTGATTATATATCTCATATATCAAACCAAATTCAAAAGCGTTTATCTAAAGCACATTTTTAATAAAACAATAAAAGCACGATGACACCAAAACCTTCTCCTGCTGCTGCTATTGCCAATGCTGCTCTAGCCAATCAATATCAACGCAAAACCGATAAAGAACACGTATTGGATAACCCCGATACTTATATTGGTTCGGTGGAAAAGGTGGATTCCGAGCAATGGGTAATGGAAGCAGTAGAAGGCGAAGCCAATAAAACCATTATACCGAAGACTGTAGAGTATGTACCAGGGTTGTATAAATTATTTGATGAAGGCGTAGTCAATTGCCGTGATCATGTAATTCGTATGATTCAAAGCAAGGCCGAAAACAAACGGTTGGTTTCGTCGATTGACATTGAAGTTGACGAAACAACGGGGAAAATAACGTTGACCAATGATGGAAACGGTATTGATGTAGCCGAACATCCGGAAGAAAAAATCTGGATTCCAGAAATGATTTTCGGGCATTTGCGTACTTCTACTAATTACGACAAGAGCGAGAAGAAGATTGTAGGTGGGAAAAATGGTTTTGGGTTCAAGTTGGTTTTAATTTGGTCTACATGGGGATATATCGAAACAGTTGACCATACCCGTGGTCTAAAATACACACAAACATTCCATAACAATTTAGAAACAATCGATCCGCCCAAAATCACCAAGTGTGCCAAATCGAAACCCTATACAAAGGTGTCTTTTATACCCGATTATGCCCGGTTAAAGATGCCCAAATTAACTCCCGATATGGTTTCCTTATTTCGCAAACGAGCACACGATATTGCGGCCGTGACCGATCAATCCTCGAAAAAGGTCAAAGTTCAATACAATGGACAGACCATACCAATCAAGAATTTCACCCAGTACATTGATTATTACATTGGTTCCAAAGAAGACACGAAACGGGTATATGAATCGTACAATGGACGATGGGAATATGCAGTGGCGATTAATTCCAAACAAGAATTTTCGCAAGTGTCCTTTGTCAATGGTGTATGTACACACAAGGGTGGGAAACATGTAGATTATATATTAGGACAAATTTTGCGTAAATTGTGCGCTTATATTGAGAAAAAGAAGAAAATATCAGTGAATCAGTTTACTATAAAAGAACAACTAATATTGTTTCTACGGTGTGATATTGAGAATCCATCGTTTGACAGTCAAACCAAAGATTATATGAATACGCCGTCCACTCGTTTTGGTTCTACTTGTACAGTATCCGATGGGTTTATTGACAAGGTAGCCAAAATGGGAGTAATGGAAATGGCGTGTCAATTGACCGAAACCAAGGAAGCCGGTAAGACCAAGCGTAAAATGGACGGTAGTAAAACCAGATCAGTGCGCGGTATACCGAACTTCGTAGATGCCAATTATGCCGGTACTGATAAATCTAAACAATGTATCTTGATTTTAGCCGAAGGGTTAAGTGCCATGTCGGGTATTGTTTCTGGGTTGGATACCGATGACCGCAATACTATAGGAATCTATCCATTGAAGGGAAAGGTTCTGAATGTCCGCGGGGCTACCCGTGATTTAAGTGAAAATCGCGAACTGGCCGATTTAATCAAAATCTTAGGCTTGCGTATTGGAGAACAGTACAAAAGTCTGGATGATGTACATAGCAATTTGCGGTACAGTAAAATTATGATCATGTCGGATCAAGATTTAGACGGTTCGCATATTAAAGGACTTTGTATTAATCTATTCCATTCCTTATGGCCATCACTGGTTCATTTAGACGGGTTCTTATGTTTTATGAACACCCCGATTTTACGGGCCAAGAAAAACAGCGAAGTTCTACGGTTCTACAATGAAGGTGAATACAACCAATGGAAAGAAAGTTTACCCGGTAAAACTACCAAGGGTTGGACTTTGAAATATTTCAAAGGTTTAGGTACTTCTACCGCAACCGAGTTCAAGGAGTACTTTGCCAATAAAAAGATGGTTGATTTCCATCACGAAGACAATGTCAGTGACAATACGATTGACATGGTGTTCAATAAAAAGCGCGCAGAAGACCGTAAAACCTGGTTGGAAAATTACGACAAAGCCAGTTTCCTCGATACCAATCAAACCCAAATCTCCTATGACAATTTCTTCCACAAAGAAATGGTCCATTTCAGTGTGTACGATTGTGAACGATCCATACCCAATATGGTAGATGGATTGAAAACCAGTTTGCGCAAAATCCTCTATTGTGCATTCAAGCGTAAATTAACACAGGAAATCAAAGTAGCACAATTTTCGGGTTATGTATCAGAGAACAGTGCCTATCACCACGGTGAAGCCAGTTTGAACGGAGCCATTGTCAATATGGCGCAAGATTTCGTCGGTTCCAACAATCTCAATTTATTAGTACCCAATGGGCAATTCGGAACTAGACTCAAGGGTGGTGAAGACAGTGCCTCGGAAAGATACATCTTCACTTATTTGAACCAATTGACCCGGTATTTATTTCCCGAAGCCGACGACATGGTACTGGATTATATTAATGACGACGGTCAATTGGTTGAACCCACCTATTATTGCCCTATAATCCCTTTTGCATTGTGTAATGGTATCTCCGGAATTGGTACAGGATTTTCATGTTCGATACCATCGTATAATCCACGTGACTTAATCAGATACGTCCAATCACGATTAGAAGGCAATACTACTGTACAAGAATCAATGGAATTTGCGCCGTATTACGAAGGGTTCCAAGGAACGGTCACCAAAATCGAGGACGCCAAATATTTAATCAAAGGTGTCTATGAAACGGTGAATGAGAATACGATCATTATTCGCGAATTGCCCGTAGGAACATGGACCATGAATTACATTGGTTTCTTGGAAGATTTACTGGACAACGGAGCCAATAATAGCGGTGGCAAGAAAAAGAAAAAAGGCGATGCTATTATTCGCGACTTTACCAATATATCCACCGAATTAATTGTACACATTACAGTTATTTTGGAAAAAGGCGTAAAGGCCAAATTAGAAAGCACTGTAGATGGAAATGGAGTCAATGGATTGGAGAAGATATTGAAGCTTACATCTACAGTCACCACAACCAATATGAACATGTTTAATCACAAAAAACAACTACACAAGTATAAGACTGTACAAGAAGTCATTGATGATTATTACGGGGTTCGATTGAACATGTATGAAAAGCGTAAAATCGCGCAAATCAAATCCATGGAAATGCGAGTCCGTGAATTGTCCAATCGGGCGCTGTTTATTGTAGAGGTGGTCAACAATACAATTGATTTGCGTAAATTCGACACAGATGACGAAGTGAATCAATGTTTAGCCAGTAAGAAATACGACAAGGTCAATGACAAATACGATTATTTGACACATATGCCGATGCATACGATGACCAAAGCACGAGTCCAAAAATTAGTGGACGAAAATGAGAATCTGAAGCGTGAATTGGAAATCTTGCGTAATACTTCTACAGTATCGATGTGGTTGCGCGAATTACAAAGTTTTGAAAAGGAATATGGCAAATATCAACAAGTTCGCCAAGATGTGCTAAAAAAGAGTCAATTAAAATTGGGTTCCAATAAAACCAGTACAAAGAAGAAGACAAGTAGTAGTAGTAGTAGCAATGCGAAAAAGACCAAAAAATGAGAAAAAGTAGAAAGTAGACAAAAAGTAGAAAAATAGAAAAAATATAAATTGCGCTAAATACAGTATAAATAATAATTGTTATTAATGTATATTCAATTATAATAGACCAGTAAATAATAGAACTAAAAAAATGGAATCCTCATCAACATTACCAAACATGCCCGAAAAGTTCCCATCGATTATGATGGATTTTGTAGAAGATTTAAACCATACATTTCCCGAATACAAATCCTCATGGTGGATCTACAGTAAAGATACGACTCCAGCAGGATGGGTCGATTTATATCATTATTGCTTAAAAGTGTATCCAGAGCGATTCTTTGATATACTGTACCAGAATGATGAATTATTTTCACAAGAATCCACCCACAACACTTTTTTTTTACCCAATGTAGACTTTAGGAAGTTATTTCTAACAGAAGGGGTTAGTGAATCAACCAAATCTTCTTTATGGAAATACTTGCAACTTATTTTGTTCACTATTGTAGGGGACGTAAAAGACAAAGGACAGTTCGGAGACGCCGAGAATTTATTCAAAGGTGTCAATGATGAAGAATTACAAGGTAAAATAGCAGAAGCTGTCCAAGGTTTAGGGGAATTTTTCCAATCAATGGGGTCCAAAGAAAATGATGCCGATGACGCATTTAGTGGTTTTGAGAATATTAATCCAGAAGAAGCAGAGGCAGCAATGAATGATTTATTCACAAAAATGGAGGAGACAATAAACGAATCAATGGGTCAAGGGCAAAGTGAATCAGGAACACAAGAGAACAAAAATACAGAATCTACGACGAATGGTGCACCGTCGTCATCGTCTCATATGCCCAATGCAGACGATTTACATAGCCATCTACAGGGGCTATTTGATGGTAAAATAGGGAGTTTAGCCGAAGAATTAATGGAAGAATTAGGGGGAGACATAAAAGATACATTTGGCATTGATCCAGATGATGAAAATGAGAATGTAGGACCAATGGATATTTTAAAAAAACTAATGCGCAATCCGGATAAAATGATGAAAATCGTCAAAAAAGTCCAAGGGAAGTTCCAAGAAAAAATGAACTCAGGCGATTTGTCCCAAGAGGACTTAATGAAAGAAGCGGGAGACATGTTACGTAAAATGAAAGAGATGGGAGGGTCGTCACAACAAATGCATGAAATGTTCCAAAATATGGCTAAAAGTATGGGTGGAATGGGAGGCGGAAAAAATATGCGAATGGATACGTCTAAATTAGACCGTATGATGAAAGGTCAAGAAACAAAAGACCGAATGTTAGCCAAATTAGAAAAAAGGAGAGAAGAAGAAAGGTTAGCAAAAGAGGCACAACCACCACAAGAATTTAAATATAGACCACAGGGAGCCGAACGACAGGAACGATCGAAACTAAGTGACGCACAATTGGCAGATTTGTCAAAAGAGTTCGATGAAGATATTGCTACTACAGCAGAAGAGAAGAAGACGAAATCAAAATCAAAAAGTAAAAAAGGGAAAAAGGCCAAAAAATAGGGGGAACCTAATGGGGAAACCTAAAGGTTTCCCCACACCCCTTCCGTTCCACTTGAGGGAACCTAAAGGTTCCCCCACACCCCCTCCGTTCCACGTTATGCTTTAGGGAGGAATAGAAGAAGATTTTCTTTTTTGTACAGTATAAAAAAGAAAAGATTAGCCATATGGTTGAAACCAATACACCTCGCTACGCTCGGTGAAAGGTCGGCTTAAGCCGACCAATCGGTTCCACGCGCGAGCGAAGCGAGCCACAAATGTCCTGTACAAATGTCCTGTACAAAAAGCATAACGTGGAACGGAGGGGGCGTGGGGGAACCTTTAGGTTCCCCTCTTAGGTTCCCTCAGTTCCATTCACTCAAATCCAGACCGCTCAATAGATTAGGCGTATAAGGTGTACGTTCTCTATGTTGTTTGTTTTCCAAAATCGCTTCTGCCAAACGTTTCTTTTGCTCTTCATGCAAATACGGGCATTCTAATTCGCGAATCACTTCCATTATTTCTAAATGTTCTCGTATTTTAATTAAAGGATCCATTTCTTGTTCTTTTTCGATTTCCTCGGTCGTTTTCCCAATATTGTAACTGGGCAATGGGTATCTCATATCACAACCCTGTTCGGCAAAAAATCCTGTAAAGGGAGACAACAAAGTGCTGGGTGTTTTGTCATTATCCGGTACACGAGTATAAACATAATAGGGTAATAACCGTACAATAGGGTACTCAATGAAAGTAGTGAATCGCATGTTAAATACTGTAGAAGAATTACTTCTATATTATT
>Ga0209534_10003981_pt1 | contig 13820 bp, 16 predicted proteins | sample COG_07_FD_184751 | JGI IMG/M metagenome (GOLD analysis project Ga0209534, IMG submission 184751) | Pelagic Microbial community sample from North Sea - COGITO 998_met_07 (SPAdes) (version 2) | ecosystem: Environmental > Aquatic > Marine > Neritic zone/Coastal water | place: Helgoland, sampling...
GATCTGCTTTTTCTAGAAATTCAACCCCCGAAAGATCTTTATAAGCTTGGCTATAAACTACTCGAGTAATGCCTGCTTGGTGAATTAATTTACTACAGCTTTGACAAGGGGATAAGGTGATATACAAGGTCGACCCTGCACAAGATTGGGTGGAGGCAGCAACCTTTAAAATAGCGTTTGCCTCTGCATGTAAAACATACCATTTGGTATAACCTTCTTCGTCTTCACAAAAATTTTCAAACCCAGTAGGAGTCCCGTTATAACCGTCAGAGATAATCATCCGATCTTTGACAATGATGGCACCAACTTGTTTGCGTTTACAATAAGACAATTTTCCCCATTCGGAAGCCATTCTTAGATAGGCTTTGTCATATTTGAGTTGTTTTTGTGAGGTCATAAAAAGGGGTGTAATTATTTAGTTTATTAACGAATATAGAGGCTTAGTTTTAGATTTACAATAATTTAATTAAGAGAAAAGAGGGCTATTAAAAATTAATGGAAGCATAAGACCAATGACAACAGCCGAAAGAACCATCACCCAGTCCCGAATTGAAAATCTAAAAATAGTTTGTCCTAAGAATCCAAAAAACAACACACAAAAGACAATAACAAATTGTCCAATCTCTATCCCTAACGCGAATTCTAGTACAGATAGTAAGGTGCTTTCACTAGGTCGCACCATAGATTCAAAGGCGGTGGCAAATCCTAATCCGTGAATAAATCCAAAAAATAAAACGAAACTAAATATAATAATTGGGTTGGATTGTTTAGAAGATTTTCCGGCAGTAAATATATTATAAAGTGCAATGATGATAATTGTAAACGGGATCAACCACTCAATTACATTGCTCTTCAAATTTACAATGTCGTAAACTCCTAACAACAAACTCAGTGTATGTCCAAGTGTAAAAGACGAAATCAATATCAGTAAGCGTTTCCAATCTTTAAAAAGATAGGGGGTCGACAACACTACTAAAAACAAGATATGGTCGTAGCCTTTGAAGCTAACGATGTGATAAAGTCCTAGTTCTAAAAATTTTAAAAAGCTATCAAGCATTGTTTTATTATATTTATTTCAAAGTTACTGAAAATTAATGTTTGGTTTACACAAATCAATTAAAGGGTTTCAAAAACTTCAAGTCCACAATCCAAAAAGGCTTTGTAGTCTACTTCATCTGGTGTATAACCGACGGGCTGATTTAGAATCACTTTTCCTTCTGAGTCTAGTAATACATAATAGGGTTGGGAGTTAGATTGGAAAAACTGTGTTTGAAAGTGTGCCCATTTATGACCGTAATTTTCCAGGACACGTACCCCTCCACCAAGACGTTCCACGGTTAGTTTTTGATCCTCTGGCAGTTCTTTTTTGTCATCTACATATAGAGAAATTAATACGTAATCGTTTTCAAAATAAGATTTAATAGATGCTTTTGGCCAAATATGTTCTTCCATTTTACGGCAGTTTACACAGGCATATCCCGTGAAATCAAGTAAGATAGGTTTGTTTACTTTTTGAGCATAAGCAACACCTTCTTTTAAATCTTTGAAACATTCAAAGTTGTTAGGACAATCGTTTGGATATAGAAAACTATAACCAACGGGTGGTGCCAGCCCACTTAATAATGTGAGCGGTGTGAATGTTTGTGTTTCTTTATTGACTCTAAAGCCTGATCCTAAATAGACCACAAAGGCGAAAACTAAAACACCAGAACTGAGCCTGAAAAAGGATAATTTTTTTAATGGCGAATCGTGTGGGAATTTGAGTTTTCCAAAAATATAGAGTGTCAGTCCGGCAAATACAAGAATCCAGATACCCAAAAAGACTTCTATTTTAAGTAGGCCCCAATGTTTCACTAAATCGGCGTTGGATAAAAACTTAAAGGCCAAGGCAAGTTCCAAAAATCCTAAAATAACTTTTGTTGTATTGAGCCATCCCCCAGATTTTGGAAGTGCTTTTAACATGTTTGGAAACATCGCAAATAATGCAAAAGGCAATCCTAGTGCCACTCCAAATCCGGCCATTCCAGCGGTTAGTTGCCAAGCGCCACCATCTGCGGAAAGAGAGCCTGCAAGCAAAGATCCAAGAATAGGACCTGTACAAGAAAAGGATACAATTGATAAGGTCAATGCCATGAAAAAGACACCTAAAATCCCGCCTATACCTTCGCCTCTACTGGTGGAATTTGTCCAGCTAGATGGTAAAGTTAGTTCGTAATAACCAAAAAATGAAAAGGCAAAAAATATAAAGATGACAAAGAAAATGATATTCAACCATACGTTGGTGGAAATTTCATTTAAAATATCGGGGTTGACAGAGTCTAATAAATGAAATGGAATGCTAAGGGCAAGGTAGACCAACACAATAAAAAATCCATATAAAATAGCTTTTGATACTCCATTTTTATCATTGGTGGTACCGCCTTTTTTGGTAAAAAAACTGACCGTTAAAGGAATCATAGGAAACACACAGGGGGTTAAAAGGGCTAACAGTCCGCCTAGAAATCCTAATCCAAAAATCTTCCACAGTGAATTATTGGATGCTTTGATGTCTTGTGATAGTGAGGTCAATTGTGTACTGCATTTTGCTACTGCTGTTGATATGGATTCAACGGACATTCCATATAAAATCTGATCGGCATTGTCGGAAATTTCTGAGTCAGACATTGGTGTCCCTCCTATAATTTCAAAACCGGTTTCAGTTGTATAACTAAATGTAAATGGGTTGTCGGGTAAATAGGTACATTTTGTGTCATCACAGGTCATAAAGTCAATATTTCCATCCACATTGAATTCGGTAGATTTTACACTGATGCGTTGTTTGAAAATTGCTTTATCATAATATTTTGAAACCACCATATCAAAAACAGGGTCGTGTTGTGTCACTTTGTTTGATTCCGATTCGGTTACATTTTCAATTAGGTCAAAATTAGGGCCTGATTCAAATGAAAAAATTGTTGGTAAAGGACCGCCCTCTTCAACAAATTGAGAGTATAGTGCCCAGTAGGCATCAATCTTAGCAACGAAAACAAGGTTATATTCTGTGTCTGAAATTTTTTCTGAACCAAACTCCCATTTAACAGGATTCAAGATTTGTGAGAATCCCGTAAAACTGATTATAAAAAATAAAAGGGTTATAAGTTTTTTCATAATAATAGCAGGATTTAAGAGTGCAATTTAATGAAAAATTTAAGTTGCAGTCTAATAAGTAAATGTTAATATTCAAATTCATTTGTAGAACACAAAAAAGCCCAACCGTTTAAGGTTAGGCTTTACTAAGATTTATAAAAATTAAATCCCTTATTCTTTTGGTAAACTTCTTTCGTATTGTGTCACTCTAGAAATTTTTCCGTCTTTATTAAAATAAAACCATTCTACAAGTTCTTTTTCCCAAACAGTACCGTCTGTAAGCACTCTTTTCTCTTTTGAAAAAACAGTGACTCCAGATTCGGTATCTGTGTTTTGAATTTTTAATGGAACGATTGAGTATACTTCCCAAGAGAGCTCTTTGAAACTAGCGATCATCGATTTCCACACTTCGCTTGTTAAAATAACTTTATTTCCTTCTGAGTCTAAAAACTCAGCACCTTCAGCAAATGCTTCACTACAAGCTGCCGCATCTTTGTTATTGTAGTCAGCTACTAATTTTTCAATAGTTTCTACTTCACCTCTGTTTGAGAATACTAAAGGTCTTCCAGACCATTCTGATTTACCGTCTCCAATAAATTTTCCGCCATAATTTAAACCAAAGTTACTTGTTTTCAATCTATTAGACCATTGAGAAAATGCCGTCACTTTGTTGTCTTTATCAACCGTAAAAATTTCCATTAAGTTAAGGTTCTCTATGGAGCCATCTTTAAAATTTCTATCCTCTGCGGACCAAGTTAACACCATTGTGTTTTCGGAGCCTTCCATTTTTACAGGGATAATCATGTAAGGATCCATTGTGATTGTTTCCATAGAACCTAACCACTCTGCAGACCAGTCCATAGCCTTTTCTGAAAATTCTTTCGTGTAGTTAGACATCATCGCATCAACATCTTTGGAGCTGTAATCTTTAGCTATTTTTTTTACAGTTTCAACAGAAGCATTAGTTCCGATTTTAAATGATTTTCCATTGTTATCTCCTTCGCCTAAAAATACACCAGCAGTTTGTGCAGTTAAAAATAAGCTCGAGCAAAAAGTAAGTGTGTAAAATAATTTTTTCATATTAATTTTATTAAATTGGTTAGTAAATACTTGCTAATTGCAATTTAATAAAAAGAAGCGAATAAAATCGTTTAAATACTTAAAAAACTATTTCTGAAATTTATGTAATCGGATTGTGTGTTTTTGATGAACTCTGACGCTATTACATTTTTAGATTCTTTAAAAAACTGGACACCTAATGAGTTAAACTTTTGATTTAAGTTTCGCTTACTCCAATACATCATTTCATAAACAATTGGATATAAATCAATTCCTTTATCGGTGAGATAATATAATTTAGTTTTTTTGTCGTTTGGAAGCTTCGTCACTTTTAGCAACCCTGAATTAATTAAAAGTTCTAATCGATTGCTCAAAATGTTAGAGGCGAATTTTTCGGGGGATTTCATGAACTCGGTAAATGTTTTTTTTCCTAAAAACAAATCACGGATAATAACTAAAGACCATTTGTCTCCTAAAAAGTCGAGGATACTGACCAAAGGGCATTGGGATCTGTTGATTCTCATAATTGATAGATTTGGGTGAATTACAAACATATTATGTTTGATTTCAAAAATATCAATTTTAACAAATTTTTGACATAAAAAAGGAGGGGATGTATCCCCTCCAAATAAATTGTAACTACTGTAAGTTAGAACGTTAATTCTAAAATACGGTTCCAGGTAAATTCACTAATCACTGACCATTGAGATATTGAAAGCTCCTCTACCAATGCTTTATACTCATCGCTTTGTTCTCTAATTTCTGTTCGTTTTTCCCAATTTCTAAAGTAATCAAACTGAGACTTATCAATACACATTACCATATAATCCGCATCCTTGGCGCCAAAAACAGACTTGAAGATAGCATAATGATAACTGATGCCCAATTTTTTATCAAGTGCATTCATTTTTTTATTCCAATCTTCATAAGCATTATCTTGATTCATTTTTAAAGTAACATATTGTATACGTCTGTAAAAATGCTCATCTTTTTCTGCTGTAGAAAGAATTGACCATGTTTCTGGAGTTGTACTTAGTTCGGGCATAAACTCCCAAACAGAAGATTCTCTAAAACTGGTTACATCATTAAATGTATCTATAGCTCCATCTGGAAGTGGATCCATACTTTGTAAAGTGTTCCATATTTTTTCTTGATTTTCATCTTGTTTCTTCCTGTACGCTACCATATCGGTCAACGTTTCATGAAATTGTAGAAATTGCATCTTTTTGGTTCCAGGTTCGCTAAATGTATACGTCTTAGTGTCCTCCATTTCCAACGCTGTTTGGATGGCAGTCATCCACTGTGTCACTACGGTTGAAAAATTTTCTGGAGATTCCGTTTCTATTTCATTAACAACCATGATTTGAGCGTTTAGCCCAGTGGTTACTACTATTAAAAGGGTGAAAATTAATTTTTTCATTCTGTTTTGTATTTTAGTTTATTGGTTTAATTAGTTCATCATTCCAGAAGAAAGTTGTGGCATCAATTGAAGTGTTTCTGCGTTTTCACCATACATCTCAATTGAAGCGTCAAGATTAGAAATATCTTCTGACCATGAACCCCACCCAAATAATTTATTATAATCGTCTTCCCATGTGGTTTCACTAGATTTCATGACACGTTCATAACTAGAAAAGCCAACAACTCTTACAAATTGATTTCTATTTCCTCCACTCTGAAGTCTAAATAAAAGCACATTGACGTCCATTTCTCTTAAGGTCATAATTTCAGTGACTCTTGACATGAACCTTCTAAAGTGCATAATTTTATCAGCTTTCACATCATAGACTGTTCTAGTAATGTATTTTGAAGGAGTTGTTGATTCTGGATCAAAGTTATAAGACCCATTTTTTAGGCGGGTCCATCTTTTTTGACCTTCTTCTTTACCTATGTATTTTGCGACATTTTTATCCCAATATGCCCCTTCGACTGAGCGATCCATATCGTAATCTGCAGGTTTTTTGTTGGCTTCAACTCTTTCATAAACCCCAGTGTTTGGACCAGTGATGACTTTGTAAGTAAAAATCCCTAGCTCTGGACTTGAGTTAAATGTTTTTGTTTTGAGTGCAACAGCAGATTCAAACTTTTGAACCATGTCTGTTTTTGGAGTATAACGCCATGTATTCCAGTACTCTTGGTTTGAGTTTCGTTGTCCAAAAACGACTGTTGATAGACAAAATGTTAAAATAATAAGAACTTGTTTTTTCATTTTAAGAATTAAATTGGTTAAGCCACCAAGTTAAAACTTATACTTGTGAAATACAAGTTAATTTTTAAAATACTACAAACTTTGATTTTGTTTGGATGACAGGATTTAGAGAATCCATTTACATCGCATTTGTTGCAAATAGATACTTGATGCTATCGCATCAAGTATCTGCTTGTCGGGATGACAGGATTTGAACCTGCGACCACACGACCCCCAGCCGTGTACGCTACCGGACTGCGCCACATCCCGAATAATTAGTAAGGTATTAAAATTAAATTACTTTCAATATTTTTCCAACTTTAATAAATGCATTGATGGCTTTTTGAATGTGTTCTTTTTCATGTGCTGCAGACAATTGGACTCTAATTCTAGCTTTATCTTTTGGAACTACTGGAAAGAAAAAGCCGATTACATAAATCCCTTCTTCCAATAGTTTTTCCGAAAATTCTTGCGCTAAAGTTGCATCATATAGCATAATGGGTACAATGGGATGAATTCCTGGCACAATATCAAATCCTGCAGCTGTCATTTCTGAGCGAAAAAAGGTAGTGTTGGCTTCTAATTTGTCTCTCAGTTTATTAGAGTTAGAAATCATATTCAAAGCCTGAAGAGTTGCACCTACAATGGCAGGAGCCAATGTGTTTGAAAACAAATAAGGCCGAGAGTGTTGTCTTAAAATATCAACGATTTCTTTACGAGCCGCTGTAAACCCACCCGAAGCTCCCCCCAAGGCTTTCCCATAAGTTCCTGTAATTATATCTACTCGGTCTATGACGTTGTGATATTCGTGTACTCCTCTGCCATTGGCTCCAATAAAGCCTGTAGAGTGGCACTCATCAATCATTACCAAGGCATTGTACTTTTCTGCTAAATCACAAATCTTATCCAATTGTGCGATAGTACCGTCCATGGAAAAAGATCCATCTGTCACAATTAATTTTCGTCTAGAAGTGGATGCCTGAATAAGTTGTTCTTCTAAAGAGTCCATATTGTTGTGGGTATATCTAAAACGCTTCGCTTTACACAGACGGATTCCATCAATAATTGAGGCATGATTAAGTGCATCGGAGATAACAGCATCTTCAGCACCAAGCAAGGGTTCAAAAAGCCCACCGTTAGCATCAAAAGCAGCGGCATAAAGAATGCAATCTTCCATTCCTAAATAGTGTGCTGTTTTTTCTTCCAGTTCTTTATGGATATCTTGAGTACCGCATATAAACCTCACAGATGACAGTCCAAAACCGTGCGTATTCAATGCGTCAACACCAGCTTCTATGACTTTGGAATGTGCCGAAAGTCCTAGGTAATTATTGGCGCAAAAATTTAAAACATTTGATTGTGATATGGTGTTTATTTCTGGACCTTGTTTTGAAGTCAAAACTCTCTCATTTTTGTAAAGTCCACTAGCTTTTATTGCCTCAATATCTTTTTGAAAATCGTCTTTAATGGTTCCGTACATGGTTCTACTCTTTATTAAATTACTATTTTAAATTTTTAATCATGCTCTCAGTCATGCTTTCTAAATCATATTTAGGGCTCCAACTCCAGTCGCGTACCGCATATGAATCGTCAATACTGTTGGGCCAAGTATCTGCGATTTCTTGTCTGAAATCTGGATGGTAAGTGATTGTGAATTTAGGGTATGTTTTTCTAATCATCAAAAATAATTGATTTGGAGTAAAACTCATCCCTGCAATATTATAGGAAGATCGAATCGTTATGTTTTGTTTGGGGGTTTCCATGAGTTCTAAGGTTGCCCGTATGGCATCTTCCATATAAATCATTGGCAATTGAGCTGAAGCACTCAAGAAACATTCAAATGGTTTGTTGTGAATTGCTTTATGAAATATATCAACAGCATAATCTGTGGTACCACCACCAGGCAAAGTTTCGTAACCAATAACTCCAGGATATCTTAAAGATCGAACGTCTAAGCCGTATTTTGTGTAATAATAATTTACCCAATTTTCACCAGCTACTTTGCTCATTCCATATACGGTAGAAGGCAATAAAAACTGATCTTGAGAGGTATTGTCTTTTGGCGCATTAGCTCCAAAAACAGCAATTGAACTCGGATAAAAAACTTTATTGAGACCCTGAATTCTTGAAATTTCTAAGACGTTGATAAGCGTTTTCATATTTAAGTCCCAAGTCTTAACTGGAGTTTTTTCTCCGTTGGCAGATAAAATAGCAGCGAGATGGTAAATTTGTGTAATTGAATACTTAATGACAATGGATTCTAATTTCTGATAGTCTGTTGCATCTAAGGTTTCAAAGTGCCCGCTAAATCCAACTTTAGGGTATAGATCTGTTGCAATGACATGATCAACTCCAAATTTTTCTTGGAGTTTCATTGTAAGAACGGAGCCTAATTGACCCCCAGCCCCTGTTATTAATATTTTTTCTTGCATAAAGCTACAGAATTGAATACAATCAAAATTATAAATTAAGAACAGTTAATGGTTAAAAAAACTTTAAAATATACAAATAAAAGTGTTTTTATCTTCTATTGTTAATAAATGTATTTATATTTACTTTTAACAATAATTAAAAACTAATTTTAAAGTAATTTCTTCTGTAGAATGGAAAAACTAGATGAGGTCGATCTCAAAATATTAAGAATTTTACAAAAAGATTCAAAAAAAACGACGAAAGAAATTGCAGAAGAACTTCATCTTACAGCATCACCTGTTTATGAACGAATTCGACGACTGGAGAAAAAAAAGTATATAAAAAAGTATGTTGCTTTAGTAGATAAAAAAATGGTCAACCAACCTATTACCGCTATCTGTATGGTTTCTTTACGTTATCACGATGAAGGTTTTATTGACACGTTTGATAGACAAATTAGGGCTTTGAGTGAGGTCCAGGAGTGTTATCACATGGCTGGAAAAGTAGATTTTTTTTTAAAAATTAATCTTCAGAGTTTAGATGCTTACCATGAGTTTGTAAGGCTCAAACTATCTAAGATTGATAACATTGGTGTTTTGGAGAGTTCTTTTGTTTTAAAAGAAATCTTTCATAGTACTGAGTATAATATCTAACAAAACCATCTTTCAATACAGATTCAATAAGATTCGTTTTATTACTGAAAAATTAAAGGGTTGACTTTTATTTTTTTCTTAATTTTACAAACATGAAAAAAATTACGATTCTCATCCATTGCAAGGACCAATCAGGGATCATTGCGGCGGTGACCAACTTTATTGCTTCTAAGGATGGAAATATTGTTTATATCGATCAGCATGTGGATCAAGAGCAGGCAGTATTTTTTATGCGTTTGGAAGGTGAGTTTGATAAAACCGCTTTTAATGGTTTAGATTTTAAAGCCCAATTTCAGCAAAAAATTGCTGATATATTTGATATGAGTTGGGAGCTTCACACAGCGGCTTACCGTCCAAAAATGGCGTTGTTTGTATCTAAATATGAGCATTGTTTATATGATATTTTAGGGCGCTATAAGTCGGGTGAATTGGCTTTAGAAATCCCCTTGATTGTTAGTAACCACTTAGATTTGAAGCCCATAGCTGATAGTTTTGGGATTCCTTTTTTTCATGTACCGGTGACCAAAGAGAACAAGGCGGAGGCTGAAGTCAAGCATTTAGCACTTTTATCGGAACACGCTATTGACTTTATTGTCTTGGCGCGTTATATGCAAATCATCCCTGAAGGATTCATAAATAAATACCCGCATAAAATTATCAATATACATCACTCCTTTTTGCCTGCATTTGTGGGAGCTAAACCTTATCATTCTGCCTACAAAAGAGGGGTTAAAATTATTGGAGCGACTTCTCATTATGTGACTGTAGAGTTGGATGCTGGGCCTATTATTGAGCAAGATGTGACACGCGTTTCGCACACACATTCTATTTCAGATTTAGTTTCGAAAGGTCGTGATTTAGAAAAAATAGTATTGTCAACAGGTATCAAATTACATTTGGATCGCAAAGTGATGGTTTATAATAATAAAACCGTCATATTTTCTTAATAAACCAATTAACTTATAATCTTAACTATTATGGAACAAAACACACAACCAACTATTCAAGTAACTGCTTCTGGAAAAGTGGTGGTTACTAATGCAAAAGACATCCTGTTATTGGATAGCGAAGGAAATCCGATCGCAAAACGCAACCGATTTTCGTTGTGTAATTGCGGTAAAACTCAAGATATTCCATTTTGCGACGGCGCACACAAGGATTAAGTATTCTTGTTTTATTAAAAAAGCCTCTACAAATTGTAGAGGCTTTTTTTTATGTTTATAACGCTATATAATTACTCACCTTCTGCAAGTATACGTTCTGTTACGTAAAACATTTGAATTTTTCCATCCACGATAAGTGCATCATGTACCTGACCTAGTTTTACTTCTTCTCCTTCAACTGTCAAAGTAACCCCATGTCCAGAAGTTACCCACTGACGTAATTCCCCTTTTGTGTTCGTAAATTCGTTTTCAATGAGATAGCTTGTTTTCCATTTTGGATTCGCATCGGCAAACCAGGAAGTTAAAAATTCTATATGGGCATCCGCTCCATCAATGACCTGTCCTGTTGGTCCATAAACTTTAAACCCTTCTACAGCATTTAAACTTTTAATTGTTTCTAAGTCACGTTCATTATGTGCTGCTATATACTTTTCCCAAATAGCAACAGTTGACAAATCGCCGCTATATAATGGGATTTTAGTACCGTCATCGCTATTTTCATGACCTATTGCTTTTGGAGCAGCTTCTGGACATGGGGCGTTGGTACATGAGATTAATACTGCGGTCATTACTACGGCTAAAATTGATTTTTTCATTTTTAAATTGGTTTAAATTAATAATACTTGTAGAACAAAAGTAGTGAAAATCCTCCATAAAGTAACCCAGTGTTGTTTACTTAAGTGGATTTTACTAAATAAAAAAAGGGTAGCTTGCCGTTACAATAAACGGATTCTTATATATTTTTTAGGGGAGCATTTTAGGTCGAAGTACAAGCCTTCGTAGGATAGTAAACTGCACCTGTATAAAATTCTATTCCACATATTACTGTTTTAGAGTAAATTAAAAAACACAACAAGTCTCAATAAAGATAGATCTCATTTCCAGTTTTGACCTTTCAGTTGCATGGCGGCTTTTAGGATGTCTTTTTGGCTGATCTGCCCTACTAACTTACCCTTCTCTACAATTGGGAAACGACGTCTTTTGGCGGCTACAAACATATTAGCAGCATCAAAAATATTCATATTTCCATCTATAGTATCTACATTATTGGCCATGTGTTTTTCAATCGTTAGATCTTGCATTGGCATATTATAATACCTACTTTCACTTATTTGCTTTATGCAATCGCTTTCAGAAATAATTCCAATTAATTCATTTTTATCATTCACTACAGGGGCTCCTGAAATACGATGCTTAATTAGGGCCTGCATTACACTTTCAATGGATTGGTGTGGCGTAAATGTGATCAAATTGGTGGTCATATAATCACTAACTTTAAGCGAAGTAGTATCCGCTTTTGACTGTTGGCGTCTGGCGCCTTGAAAACTTTTAATGGGCATGACATCTGGTTTAGTGAATATTAAATATAACTAAAAAAAGTGAGGTTTCCTAAAATCCATCTTTTTACACTACTCCAAAGTGCTATGATTTTGAGGGTATAGAACTCTTAATTGCAATTCACAATGCTAAAAATTTTTAGCTAACTAATATCTGGATTGAAAAAGGAAGAAGATGGCTTTTAGTAGGGTTTCGAGACTGGTTAAAGCGTTTGTGCTATAAAAAAAGCCCTTACATTACTGTAAAGGCTTTATAACTGGCTCCCCCTGTTATTCAAAGTTGCAGCACAATTTCTTATTTTGACGATCCACTCGCCTTGGACGATATCCATTTCTCCTTCATCAAAAACACATAGGTAACAAGTGTAAACTTCCTTAGTAGGCTAGAACTAGCAATAAATTATATACGGTGTTGCCAGTAGTTTTTATCTTTTAAATCTATTAACTACTTTCTTTATAAATTCGAAAATAATATTTAAGTCCTTTTTTATTGAATCTTTTTCAAATTGGCTGACGTTATTTCTTTTTGTTTTAGCCCAATTTAATTTCAAAGTAGCTATGTCAGAATTAATCGAATCTTTCTCGAATTGACTTACTTTACTTTTAAACTCATTTATGAGCCGACAGAATAACTTATATCAAAAATCCCAATAAACTGACAAGGACCAGTATCTCCGTTTTCATCTTCATTGTCATATATATAAGCTTGCCCAGTTCCATTAGTGAGCGTCATATACGATTCTAAATCACAGGAGCCGAAATCATTTTCTCCACAATCAGTTGAGGAAATCAAATCCCAATCTCCTTCAATAGAGTTTGAATCACCTGAATCATTTGAGTTGTCATCATCACTTGAACAAGCGAAGATTAATAAAGCGGAAAGAAGGAGTAGTTTTTTCATTATGGTGTACAGTTTGTGAAGTTAGTTGGAACTATTTCCAAAAGTTAATAGATACTACAATCAACCGTGTCTACAATTTGCTGAAATTGATTTAATTCAGAGGCTGAAAATCCTTCTCCACATTGAATAAAAAGCTCTAAAGAACTTATATATGCTGGGCAAGTTGTTGAAGAAGGGCTATCAGCGAATGCTACTGCAGCAGCTTCAAATTGTTCTAAAAGTGCATCTTGTGCAGGACAAGCGTCCGAATTGCTATCATCATCACTTGAACAAGCGAAGATTAATAAAGCGGAGAGTAAGAGTAGTTTTTTCATAATAAATTAGTTTCTTTAAATATAGGTTTTATTTTGAAAGTAATGGGCTATAGAATCCTTTAATTATATAGGCTCTATAACCAAGCTACAGAAAGCAATGGGGCATTCATCAATAAACGTATCCCTAACCTACTTAAGAGGTTTAGAAATAGCTGAATTGAAAGAAGAAGATATGCCTATGGTTTAATTTTTTATAAACTTTCTATTGGTTTGACGCACACCATCTGATATTTTAATCACATACACACCGCTTGGCAAAGCTTCTACGTTGATGTTGTTTATATTGCTCATAAATAAACCCCTTTTATATATAACGGATTTAAAGTCAATATTTGTGAATTCAATCTGAAAAAATATTTGATTTTAGCTCAGTAGCTTTGGAACAAAGCGTGTTGAGAAAAGGGCTAAAAGCGAAAAGAACAGAAATGTCTGTCAAAAGTCTGTCAGTTTTTTAGTAAATTTAGACTGTTCTTTGAGATGTTTAAAAATTAAGTGAGAAATGGCTTTTAGAAGCTTTTCGAGACTGATTAGAGAGTGAGAGCCACAAAAAAAGCCCTTACATTACTGTAAAGGCTTTATAACTGGCTCCTCCTCTTAGGCTCGAACTAAGGACCCTCTGATTAACAGTCAGATGCTCTAACCAACTGAGCTAAGGAGGAGTGTTTTC